>Ga0082212_10003376_pt1 | contig 22662 bp, 13 predicted proteins | sample TergutNt197P3_FD_71548 | JGI IMG/M metagenome (GOLD analysis project Ga0082212, IMG submission 71548) | Neocapritermes taracua P3 segment gut microbial communities from Petit-Saut dam, French Guiana - Nt197 P3 | ecosystem: Host-associated > Arthropoda: Insects > Digestive system > Gut ...
AAACATGCTTGCCGAAGCCGGGGTGGTCATTTCCACAACGAGCCTGAACAACTTCCTGAACGGGGAACAGAAAAATTCCAGCCCGCCCAAAGCGGCATCTGTCAAACCAGAGACAGAAAACATGGGAACAGCGACGAAACAACAGGTGAACACAAAAAGCATGAATGATGAACAGAAAAATGCCCTGCCTGAAAACAGCAACAGACTGCCAGAAGATCAGGAATTGTAAAATGATACGATGGTTAACCGGCGCTGTTTGATCTGAAAACTCCGCCACGCGAGGGCGCGGTATGTCAAAAATCCTGCGATTTTCACCCCCACAAAAGTATGGCTGTGGTGTGCCAAAAATTCTGGCTCATGTTGTGGCCGGGTTGATGCTTTTTCCTGAGCAACAGGACGAGAAAAACCTTCGCTCCTACATCAGCCTCGGTATTGATGCCGTGTTCTGTGCCGCCCTGAAAAACGGTATGCCGACACAAAAAGCGGTGGCCTCTTTACTCGATGTGGTGCCCCTGTTTTTTGAATCCCTTGAACAGAAAAATATTCCCGATACGCTGCGTCATGCCGCAGCTTGGCAAAACTATCAGCGCGCGTTGCGTGAAGTGCGATTCCCTGCAAAAGGGAAAGGCTCCATTGCCGAACGCTTCATGCGTGGGCAAATGGCGGGGTTGTTGGTCAATGTCGTTCTGCTGAGCGACCTGAGTTTGACCAGAGCTGCAGATATAGTTGAGGCGCAATGGCCGGAGGTCAAAGATACCTTGCCGGAATGGATGCAAGACTCCGCCCCCACAATGACCGCCGCCAACCTCATGCAGAATGTCTGGCCGACATTCAGGACGGTGGGGCATTTATGGGCGGCATTGCAGGATTTTGACCTGAACGAGCAGCTTCAGGAAGAAGGCGCGGCTCTGCTGGATTTGTCTGCCATTCACGAAACTGCCACCATCATGCTGCCCGCAACGGATGGAAAAGGGCGTGAGTATGTCTCCCTTGCCGTATGGCCTTCAAAATACACTGGAATTATGTCTTTGCTTTTCAAGGCTGACCATATTTTAGCCGAAAGCAGTAAACGCGGTGCGCTGAAATACAGCCCCAAGCCCTTGCTCCCTCCCAATGACTGCTGGCGAATCATTTTTTCAGACTCCCGGCAGGAATGAAGGGGATTTCGACAAAGAGGATTCTAGAATTTGACAATAACTATCAATAACTGTAGATTATGTATGATTATGCGATAACGATGAGCCGAATGCAGCCTTGAGGCAGAGGGGTGCGCTTGATGGATGAAAAACCAGATGACATACTGACCATTGAAGAGTTGGCAGTCTACCTGAAAATACCGAAGTCGACGCTCTATAAACTTGTTCGGGAAGGCAAGATTCCCTCCCAAAAAATCGGACGACACTGGCGCTTCAGAAAAGCAGCCATTAACCACTGGTTTGAAGAAACGTCCACTAACGAACCTGGTGCGCGAGGGAAACGTTGATGGCGGGAGCATTCGCCGATAGGGTCATAAAGAGCATTGAGCAGGCTGCCGGGCTGTACCACCGCCTTGTCATGGTTGTAGCCCCATCTGGTGCTGGCAAGACCGCAGTGCTGCAAGATGTCCATACGTACACGGCGGCTCCGCTGATCAATGTCAATCTTGAATTGTCCCGATGTATGCTCGATCTCACCGAGCGCCAGCGGACGCTGCAGTTACAACGCATCCTCGCGGAAATCGTGGGCGCATCCAAGGCTGATGTGGTTCTGCTGGATAATATTGAGGTACTTTTTGATGTTTCGCTCAAGCAAGACCCGCTGCGGCTGTTGCAAGGGATCTCGCGGAACAGGACGGTGGTTGCTGCCTGGAATGGCTCCATTGATGGCGAGTACATGGTTTATGCGGTGCCAGGCCATCCGGAATACAAACGATATCCTCTACGGGATTTTCTGATAGTGAGCCCGGAGGTCATCGCATGAAGAAAAGGCACGAAAACGCAGGAGGACGGATTCAGTGAACTATGGTGACCTGATCCAATTTGAACCTATCGAGTCCGTGGTCCAGTTGCGGGATGCCGACGAGGCATCTGCTGCCAGGCAGCTTGTCCAGACCTATGTCATCTCCTCGGAAATGGCAGATAAGCTAATCAATCTGGTCATTCCACAGCTACAGTTCGACCTGCCTATGGATAACAAAGGACTGTTGGTTGTCGGCAACTACGGCACAGGTAAATCACACCTCATGTCCGTAATCTCCGCCTTGGCTGAAAATAGCGATCTCGCGGCGCATCTCAACGACAAAAGCGTAACCGGCGCTGCGAACAAGTTCAGCGGGCGTTTCAAGGTGATTCGGACGGAAATCGGCTCGACCACCATGTCCCTGCGCGACATTCTTGTAGCCGAACTGGAGGAGCATCTGGCCGCATTGGGCGTGACCTATTCTTTCCCGACTGCGGACAAGATCCCCAACAACAAACGCGCCTTTGAAGAAATGATGGCCGCTTTTCACCAAAAGTATCCCGAACATGGCCTGCTCCTGGCGGTGGATGAATTGCTCGATTATCTGCGCACGCGCAAGGATCAGGAGTTAATCCTCGACCTCAATTTTCTGCGTGAAATCGGAGAGGTTTGCAAGGATCTGCGTTTTCGTTTCATCGCCGGCGTCCAGGAAGCCATCTTTGACAGTCCGCGATTTTCTTTTGTGGCGGACAGCATCCGCCGGGTGAAGGACCGCTTCGAGCAAATTCTCATCGCCCGCAAGGACGTCAAGTTCGTGGTGGCTGAGCGCCTGCTCAAAAAGACCGCCGACCAGCAGATGAAAATTCGGGAATACCTCACTCCCTTCGCCAAATTCTATGGCCGCATGAATGAACGCATGGACGAGTTCGTGCGTCTCTTTCCCGTGCATCCAGACTACATTGATACTTTCGAGCGGGTCACCGCAGTGGAAAAACGCGAGGTGCTCAAGGCCCTTTCACTGGCCATGAAGAAACTGTTGGGGCAAAACGTGCTCGATGACCGACCGGGCGTCATCGCCTATGACGGCTATTGGATTACCCTGCGTGAAAATCCGTCCTTCCGTGCCGTCCCTGACATCAAAGCGGTCATTGATTGCAGCCAGGTGCTTGAATCCCGCATCCAGCAGGCATTTACACGGCCTGCCTACAAAGCCATGGCTCTTCAACTCATCCATGCACTGTCGGTCCACCGGCTCACAACCGGCGACATTTACGCATCTCTGGGCGCAACAGCGGAAGAATTGCGTGACGGACTGTGCCTCTTCCAGCCGGGCATCGAAGATCTCGGCGGCGATCCAGCTGATGACCTGCTCTCCCATGTGGAGACCGTTCTGCGAGAAATCAAAAAAACGGTCAGCGGGCAATTCATCTCCGACAACCCGGACAACCGCCAGTTTTATTTGGACCTCAAAAAGACCGACGACTACGATGCGCTGATCGAGAAACGAGCAGAAAGTCTCGACCTCTCCCAACTCGACCGCTACTACTATGATGCGCTCCGTCGGCTCATGGAATGTACCGACCGAACCCATGTAACAGGCTACAATATCTGGCAGCGCGAACTCGAATGGCTGGAACGCAAAACAATGCGCCAGGGATACCTTTTCTTCGGCGCACCCAACGAACGGTCCACGGCGGTGCCGCCGCGGGATTTCTATCTTTACTTTCTTCAGCCTTTTGATGCGCCGCATTTCAAAGATGAAAAAAAAGCCGACGAGCTGTTCTTCCGCCTGGGAAACATTGATGAGGAGTTTCGCACCGCGCTCCGTAATTACGCGGCATCACTTGACCTTGCCTCTACCGCTTCCGGCCATGCTAAGTCCACCTATGAATCCAAAGGGGCAAACTACCTGCGCGACCTCATGCAGTGGCTCCAAAAAAGCATGAACACAGCCTTTGAGGTCACCCACCAGGGGCGCTCCAAACCGCTCACTGAATGGGCCAAGGGGAAATCTATCCGCGAGCTTTCCGGCATTGGTTCCCATGAACGCATCAACTTTCGCGATCTGGTGTACACCATCGCCGGCATCTGTCTTGAAACGAATTTTCAGGATCAGGCTCCCGAATACCCGTTCTTCCCGGTACTCATAACCGGAGAGAACCGGGTACAGGCTGCTCAGGACGCCCTGCGCGCCATTGCCGGGCAGAACCGCACCAAGCAGGCCATTGCGGTGCTGGATGCCTTGGAGCTTCTTGATGGCGACCGGCTCGATCCTTACCGATCCAAGTATGCCAAGTACATCCTTGATGTGCTGAAAAATAAAGGCCACGGGCAGGTGGTCAATCGTTCCGAACTGATCCAGGATGTCCTGGGCGTGGAATACCTGGCGCCGCAATCGCTACGCCTTGAACCGGAATGGGGCGTGGTAGTGTTGGCTGCACTGATCTATGCCGGAGAGGTGGTTCTCTCCATTCCGGGCAAAAAATTCGACGCAACCGGGCTCCAGCAACTGGCCGGGACCGGCATTGATGAACTTGCCCAATTCAAGCATATAGAGCAGCCCAAAGACTGGAACCTTCCGGCACTCAAAGCGCTTTTCGAGACCCTTGAACTCCCGCCGGGCATGGCCCAACAGGTCACTCAGGGGCAGGACGAGCCGGTACAAGCGCTACAGACGTCCGTCAAAAATGTTGTCGAGAAGCTGGTGCTGGCGCAGCAGAGTATGCAGACCGGATTATCCTTCTGGGGCCGTGCCCTGCTGCCCGAAGACGCTATTAAGAAACTGCGCGCCAAACTGGAAGAGACCAAAACCTTCTTGGAATCCCTGCAAGCCTATACCACGACCGGAAAACTCAAAAACTTCCGCTACGACGCCTCGGAAGTGACTGCTTATCAAAAGGGACTCGAATCGCTTGCCGGGATCAAGTCGCTTGAGGAACTGGTGAAGGATCTTGGGGGTACGGCAGCGTATTTATCCACTGCCGAAGCAGTCCTGCCCGCTGGTCATGAGTGGATCGACACAATGAAAACGGCGCGGGATGATATCCTCACCCAGATCAGCGACCCGGCCAAACGAAGTGCCACGGCATTCCGCCAGCAAGCCCAAATCAAGCTCAGCGACCTCAAAAAGGCGTACCTGTTGGCCTACCTTTCTTTGCACGCCAAAGCGCGTCTCGGCGTGAACGAGGACAAACGCAAAACCCATCTCATGGGTGATGCGCGGCTCAAGAACCTCCAGAAGCTTTCAACCATTGACCTGATGCCGCGCCAGCACCTCTTGGACTTCCAAAACCGGCTTGCGGGATTGAAAAGTTGTTTTGCTCTCACCGAGCAGGAACTGGCAGTGTCGCCAGTGTGCCCGCACTGCAACTTCAAACCGGATGCGGAGTTGTCTGTTTCTCCCGCAGCAACGATGTTGAACAACCTGGACGACGCGCTTGACAAGCTGGTCGAAAACTGGATCCAAGTGCTGCTCGCCAATCTCGCAGACCCGACTACCAGGGAGAACTTGGGCCTGCTCAAGCCAGAAGCGCGCAGCCTGGTGGACGCTTTCATCCAGAAACGTTCTTTACCCGATGAACTCGACCAGGACTTCATCCACGCCTTGCAAGAGGCACTCTCCGGGCTCACCAAGGTCTCGGTCCCGATCGAAAATCTGCGCGAGGCCCTCCTTGCGGGAGGATCACCGGCCACTCCGGCGGAGATGCGTAAGCGGTTCGAAGAATACCTGGACGGCCTGACCAAGGGCAAGGAGCCCGGCAAGGTCCGGATTGTGTTGGAGTAGCAAGATGAATCAGGAAGAACTGATAGCCCGGCTCAGCAAATACGAATGGAATGATGTTGAGTTTAAGAAAGCCCAGAGTGGTGTGCCAGAGGACGCCTACAAAAGCGTTTCTGCCTTTGCCAACACAGCGGGTGGCTATCTGGTATTCGGCATTAAGGATACTCGCGGACAATTTGAAGTCGTTGGCGTCATTGAAGTCGATAAGGTGCAGAATGACTTTCTGAGTTGCCTTCGTGCCGGCGGCAAATTCAATCGCGCCATTTCTGTCCGGGAAAGCATCATGGAACATGAAGGCAAGACGTTGTTGGCATTCCATGTCCCTGAAGCCCGCCGTCAAGATAAACCAGTCTATTTGAGAGGAGATATAAGAGAATCTTACATCCGACGAGGCAGCGGCGATGAGCAGTGTACAATGCCCGAAATCGAGCGCTTTCTGCGCGATGCGGCGGACAGCACTTATGATAACGAAACCATGTCTGACCTGGATGCCGAAGATTTTTTCGACCCGGCTTCGGTTGCATGGTATCGTCGGCTGTTTGAGGAAAAACAGGCCAACCGCCATGCAGACTTGAGCGATGTGGAATTCCTCAACGAATGGGGTTTTGTAGTCGAATCAGATCACAACCTGCGGCCTACACGCGCTGCCGTGTTGCTTTTCGGAAAGCCCCGGTTTTTACGGCGTATGCTGCCGCGCGGCGTGGTCGACTACCAACGGATTGATACGCCATTCGACCAATGGTCGCCGGAAAACCGCTGGAGCGACCGAGTGGTGCTGGAAGAAAATCTTATTCAGGCTTGGCAATTACTGGCCGAAAAATTTTTCCGTCTCTCTGAAAGGCCTTTTTCAATAAATTCCACTACGTTGCGTCGACACGACGACCCTCCGGATTATATTGCCTTCCGTGAAGCCTCCATCAATCTGCTTATTCACCAAGACTTCGGCGATCAGACAAGAAAACCTGTCATCAAGATATTCACAGACCGTACGGTCTTCTGGAATCCTGGCGACGCTTTCGTCAATGTGGACAAACTATTGGACCCAGTTGAAAAAGAAGTCCGCAATCCTGCCATTGTTGCGGCTTTTCGCCGGATCGGCCTGAGTGATCAAGCGGGCACAGGCGTTCGTTCCATTTTTGGCAATTGGCGACAATTGGGGTTTATCCCTCCGCTGATTGTCAACGACAAGGGGAAAAAGAGCTTTGAACTCATTTTACATAAGGAAACGTTGCTAACCGAGCAACAACAGCTCTTTCAAGCCCAGTTGGGCGTGCGGCTTTCTGAACAGGAAGCAGCCGTCTTTGCATACGCCAGTCGAGCAGGTGCGGTCGGCATCACAGATGTCAGGGCGATTATGGGGCGTGGGGAACGGGAAGCCGCCCACGTTTTGGATCACTTGGTCACTCAAACGCTTTTAGCGGTGCTGGAGCCTGGCGTACGCTGGGGGCTGGCGCCTCATCTTCAGGATCGTTTCACGCAAAGTGACCAAGCAACTCCCAAGCCTGCGGACTTGGTCACTGATCAACCTCTCGTACCGCAGCCGAACTTGGTCACTCCGAAACTGACCAAGCTGACCGAGCGCCAGAGGAAAATTTTGACCCTTTGCGAAGTGCCGCGAAGCCAGGCAGACATGATGAAGGCACTTGGCCTGTCGCATCGCGCATTTTTCCGGCGTACCCACCTGGAGCCTCTGATACAGGCGAACTTGGTACGCATGACCCACCCCGACGAGTCAAACCATCCAAGCCAGGCCTATGTTGTTACAGAAGCCGGACTGGCTATTCTCGCGTCCTGGAAAAAGAATCCTGAAATCGGAAGTGAACCATGATCAAACTTTCTGCCCGGTACAACTTGTGCACTGCACAAGTCAGCCGTAGCGGTGCGAACTTGTTCACTGCACAAGTTAAGGGAAATAAGGGAATAGATGGCAAGGCATAAGCACAGCAATGAAAACACGCTTTTCCAAGTTGAGACAGACAAGGTAAAAAGCCCGGTTGAATGCCTGGGGCTGACCTTTGCCGACGACAACGCGCGGCGGGAGCATTTTCTTGGCATCTTGCGCGAGAAATTGAAGGATCCCGAGTTCCGCAAGATCGAAGGCTTCCCACACGGCAGCGATAAGAACATCCTGGCCCTGTCTGACCCGCCGTATTACACCGCCTGCCCGAATCCGTTCATCGCGGATTTCATCAAGCTGTACGGCAAGCCTTACGACCCGAACGAACCATACAGCCGGGAGCCGTTCGCGGCAGACGTGAGCGAAGGGAAAAACGATCCCATCTACAACGCCCATTCCTACCATACCAAGGTGCCGCACAAGGCTATAATGCGGTACATTCTGCATTATACGGAGCCAGGGGATGTAGTTTTTGACGGATTTTGTGGGACAGGGATGACGGGGGTTGCAGCAGCTTTATGTAGAGGTTCTGACCAAAATAAAGCATCTTTTTCCTCACAAACTTCGATGGGAGCGCGATGGGCAATTCTTACAGATCTCTCACCCATGGCTGCATTTATCGCCAGTAACTTACTTCGGCCAGTCAATCGGGAAAAATTCCTATCAGCCGTTAAGACTGTTTGTTCAGCTGTGGAAAATGAGCTAGGCCATCTTTATACAACCCGCCATTCTGGGTGGAAAGTGCATGACAGAAAGAGTGTCGAGCACAAACAGTATAACCACCGATCTACCCAGCAAGGCAGTGTTGAATTCACACTCTATTCCGATGTCGTCATGTGTCCTGAATGTACGACTGAGACAACAGTTTACGAAGTGTTTGTAGATAAAAAAAATGACTCACTTCGATCTGATTTACAATGCCCTCACTGCAAGGCGATAGTGCAAGAAGCAAAATGGGAACATGTTTATACATCTTCTTTCGACCCTGTTCTCAAACAAACAATAAGACAACTTCGTATTGAACCAATTCTTATCAATTACACAATTGGCTCAACAAGATATGAAAAACTTATAGACGATCAAGATAGACAAGCGCTCGACATCATTAATGGATTACTTAACACTCGTTGTTTGCCAACAATTGCTTTGATCGACGGGAAAGAAACTCAGCGAAATGTGCCGATTGGAGTAACTCATCTTCATCAGTTTTTTACTCCACGCGAACATCTATTCGTTGCTGATTTATTACACAAGATACAGCAATATCCTGACAACAATCTACGTCAAATGTTGCTCTTTTCTCTCACTGCTTCTCTTCCGTATACATCTCGGATGCGTCGCTTCCGTGCAGATCGGAAAGGTGGAGGGCCGCTATCGGGAACCCTTTATATAGGTTCTTTGATCACGCCTCCTCATGTGTTGAAGACATATCAACGTAATGCAATGACTATTGCTAATAGCTTGACACCACCAATTGATCCACGCAGAAACCATGTCATTAGCACGCAACATGCAGGAAGTATTTTACATATACAAGATTCTTCTATTGATTATATTTTTACAGATCCTCCATTCGGGCATAACTTCGATTATTCGGAATTAAATTTTTTTTGGGAGGGGCTACTTGGAGTTGTGACTAACCAAAAAAACGAAGCGATAATCAGTTCTTCACAAAAAAAGGGCATCGACGAGTATCGTGTTCTCATGGAAGGAAGCTTTGCTGAATATTACCGCATCTTAAAACCTGGGCGATGGCTGACTGTGGAATTTTCCAATACAAAAGCTGCTGTGTGGAATGCAATCCAATCCGCTCTTGAACAAAGCGGATTCGTTGTGGCGAATGTGGCATCGCTCGACAAAAAACAACATTCGTTCAAAGCTGTAATGACTCCAACGGCTGTTAAACAGGATTTGGTCATCTCCGCCTATAAGCCCAACGGCGGACTGGAAGAACGCTTCAAGCTTGAGGCCGGAACCGAAGGGGGAGGATGGGACTTCATTCGTACTCACTTGAAGCAACTTCCCATTTTTATTTCCAGAGATAGCCAAGCCGAGATTATTGCCGAGCGCCAAAACTACCTGCTCTTCGACCGCATGGTGGCTTTTCACGTCCAACGCGGCGTAACCGTGCCCTTATCCGCTGCGGAGTTTTATGCCGGGCTCGTCCAACGCTTTCCCGAGCGGGATGGGATGTTCTTTCTGCCCGAGCAGGTGGCCGAATACGACAAAAAACGCATGACTGTCCGCGACGTACTGCAATTCCAGCTTTTCGTCATGGACGAATCCTCGGCCATTCAATGGCTGAAACAGCAACTCGCAAAGAAACCCCAGACCTTTCAAGAACTCCACCCGCAATTCCTTAAAGAAATCGGCGGCTGGCAAAAACATGAAAAAATGTTGGAACTTTCCACGCTGCTGGAACAGAATCTCCTCCGCTATGACGGCACGGGCCAAGTGCCGAACCAGATTCACAGCTATCTCTCCACAAATTTTCACGATCTTCGGAACCTGCCCAAGGACAATGAGAGCCTACGCTTCAAAGCAAAAGATCGCTGGTACGTGCCTGATCCCAACAAGGCCGGCGACCTGGAAAAGTTGCGAGAGCGCTCACTGCTCAAAGAATTCGAAGACTACCGGACTTCCAGCCAGAAACGCCTTAAAGTGTTCCGTCTTGAAGCGGTACGGGCTGGCTTCAAAAAGGCGTGGCAGGAACGCGACTACGCTACCATTATCACTGTGGCCGGCAAGATTCCTGAGAATGTTTTACAGGAAGACCCAAAACTGCTCATGTGGTATGATCAGGCGGTGACAAGGGATGAACGTTAGGGAGAGGACAACATGTTTTTGAGTCGGGTAGGTATTAAAAATTTTCGATGTTTTCAGGATGTGGATATAAGGCTCGACCAGACGACTGTCCTAATTGGTGAAAACAATTCGGGGAAGACCAGTTTCTTGGATGCCATCCGTCTATGTCTTTCTCGTGCCGGGACGCGCCGCAGTGGCGGGCTGGAGGACTATGACTATCACCTTTCAACCGCCCAAGCACAACCAGATAAGGTTGACAACTTGTCGATCGTTCTCGATTTCGAGCTGGCTGAAAACGAATCTGATGACTTGATTCAGGCACTTGGCGATGTTGCCGTTTTTGACGAATCAGACATCCGCCATGTTGTCTTACGTCTTACAAGCGGTTTTGACCCAACCTTGAAGGATTTCAGCCATGACTGGGATTTTCTGGACACCGAAGGAAACCCCTTAGGCGTTAAGACAAAGCGACTTCAACTTTTAAATACATTTCTTCAGCTGACACCAGTGTTCTACTTATCTGCCCTGCGGGACGCTGCCAAGGAATTTCAAAGCCGCTCCTCCTTGTGGGCTCCGTTTTTGCGAAACCCTGATATCCCAGACGATATCCGGAATAGATTACAATCAGAAATAGATGATCTGAACAAGGAAGTCCTTAAAGTTCACGCCCCTCTTCAGGCAGTGAAGACACATCTGTCTAAGGTACAAGAAGTTGTGGCAATTGGTAGCGGTGGCAAGGTAGATATTGAAGCTCTCCCCGCTAGAATTCTAGACCTTCTAAACCGGGCACAGGTCAATATTACTGCTTCGACGGGCGCTTCATTACCTCTCACATGTCACGGATCCGGTACTCAAAGTCTTGCTGTACTTTTTCTTTTTGAGGCCTTTTTCGCTACTATGCTGACCCAGCAATATGATGCACTTAGTCAGCCGATATTGGCTTTGGAAGAGCCGGAATCTCACCTTCACCCATGTGCAGTGCGGTCATTATGGGACTCTTTAAGTACCATAGCTGGTCAGAAAATCATTGCCACTCATTCTGGGGATCTCCTTGCGCGTGTGCCATTAACCGCGATCCGAAGATTCTACCGACAAAATGGAAAAGGCAAAGTATGTTCAGTCCGACCTGGAATTCTAACTCATGAAGAAGAAAAGAGAATAGATTTCCATTTGCAAAACTGCCGTGGGGAACTGCTATTTGCTAGGTGTTGGCTCCTTAGCGAAGGAGAATCAGAGTACTGGGTTTTTCGGGAAGCGGCCGATATCTTGGGGCACGATCTCGATCGGCTTGGTGTCCGCATTGTGAATACCCGCTATTCTGGAGTGGAGATTCTACTAAAGGTGGCCAATGAGCTAGGTATTGGCTGGTGTTTCGTTGGGGATGGCGATGTTCAAGGCCAGAACGATGGTAGAATTTGCCAAAATTATCTCCAAGGGCGGGAAGCGGCAGAGGTAATTTGCATTCTACCTCGGCCAAATATTGAGATTGTTTTATGTGAATCCGGATTCGGCCACATTTATGAGGCTCATGTATCTTCTCAAAAAAAGAATAAGATTACAACAAACCAGAGTTCTCCAGACTATTGGGGCCAAGTTGTGTCGGCGCAGCCCAACAAGGAAAAACCGACTCGCATAAGAGAGGTCATGGCCGAAATGCGTGCCAGAGGCCCTGGTTCGGTTCCTTCTGCGCTTAAGACTGCAATCGAAGCAGCCATCAAAACAGCGGAGATTCAGACATGACCCTTAATCTTGAAAGCCTCAATACAAATCAGCGCCTCGCAGTCGACTGGGAGGAAAGCCCCCTCTTAGTGCTTGCTGGACCGGGATCCGGAAAAACCCGCGTCCTAACAATGCGTGTGGCTAAACTGATTTTCGGCTCACCGGGGAAGCGATTTCGTGTATTGGGGCTGACTTTCACAAACAAGGCTGCAGCCGAAATGCGTCATCGCGTAGAGGAAATGGTTCCTGATTGTCGAGATAGAACTTTGCTTACCACTTTTCATTCATTTTGCGCTGACGTACTGCGCCAACACGGAAGCCATGTTGGGATCAAGCCGGATTTTGTGATTCTTAACCAAGATTCAGACCGTGAAGATGTTCTTGCTGATGCGATCAAGGTGGCCAGCCGTGAGGGTGTGGACACAGAAAAGAATGACATCAAACTCCTTGCAGTAATCGATCGCCTTTTGTCCAACGCTGTTCCTGAGACTCAAGTTTCCCGCTTAATCAAAGATGAGAATTTCGGACAGAAGCTCTCTTTCTTGTACTCTGAATATCGCCGGCAACTGATCATCAACAACCGGCTCGATTTTTCATCATTACTCATGGTAACTCTTGACCTCCTCCGGGATAGGCCAGCTATCGCAAAACAAATTCGTACCATCTACTCACACATTTGTGTTGACGAATTTCAGGATACAAATCTTGCTCAGTATCTTTTACTAAAAATGATTGTAGGGAACGATCCAAGAAACCTATTTGTAGTAGCTGACGACGACCAGATCATATATCAATGGAATGGTGCCAGCCCAGAAAGACTTGAAAGTCTTAGAAATGACTTTGAGATGAACGTAATTCAACTCCCGGCAAATTACCGCTGTCCGCCTGAAGTGATAACTTTAGCTAATAAGCTAATCAAGCATAATCTTAGCCGAATGGCAGATAAAAAACCTCTTCTTGCAGTGAAAATAGATGAAGGGAAGAAAGTAGTTCACCTTCAATCACCTTTTGCTACAATAGATGAAGAATTGGAATGGGTAGCACGAGATATAGCAGAACAACATGTAGGGCAAACAGGAAATTGTGTTATTTTAGCAAGAACAAAAAAGGTACTAGAGCACGCTGTTAAAAAAATGCTAGACATGGGGATTAAGGCGTCATTCACCATCCGTAAAAATGAGTTCACGAGTGCGCCTTTCCGGTGGTTACATGCGTTGTTACGCTTAGCGAATGCAAGGAATGATCGAGAACAACTGAGACGTCTGTGCAAGTCTTTTTTCGAACTCGAAGGTGTTGACCTTGATGTACAGGAAATTGTGGCCGATGCTGCTAGATTCAACGGAGATTTTTTGAGATGCTGGTTTGAGTCTGCCAAAATCAGAGACGGAGTTGATAAAAATACATTAATACTTCTTCAAAGAGGACAAAAACAAATAGTAGATCGTCTTGATGTGCTTGGTTTCAATAATTCTGCATTGTTGTGGTTTGAAGAGCAAAACAAAAAATTGGATCCATATATTCTGAATGGATTTGTTGATTATACTGATGAAAAAGCGATTTGGGATGAATTACAGGTACGTGTTGTTACAAAATATGGGCGAGATGAGTTAACACTCAATACATTCCTTCAAGAATTTGATTTATCAGAGAAATCTATGCCGGTTCAGGAAGATGCAGTCCGCTGCCTCACAGTACATAGTTCTAAGGGATTGGAGTTTTGCCACGTTTACCTTGTCGGATTGGTTGAAGACGAATTACCTTCATTTCAGAGCATCAAGAAAGGAGATAGAAGTCTGGAAATGCAAGAAGAACGGCGTAACTGTTTCGTCGCAATTACACGTGCGCAAGAAACATTGACCCTAACCTATGCAAAAAATTACTTTGGCTGGGGGAAAACTCCCTCTCGATTTCTTGTAGAGATGGAATTGATTTAATCAATGTTGTGGATCGATCCTCAAAGCTGGCACTACAGCCCTGACCACGGGCAGATCTGCCAAATCATCGAAACCCAAACACTCTGGGGCGAGACGACCTGCCGCGTCTGGCTGCCCGGAAGCGATTCCGTGGTCCGTATCTCTGCCTTTCGTCTCAAACCCATTGAGGCTACAGACGCAATCACTCCGGATTATATCGCCTACATCGCCGCTGCCGCACGGGTAGCCGATGCCCTGACCCAAGACATTCTGCTCGCGCCTATCGAGTCCTCCGTCACTCCGTTGCCGCACCAACTCCGTGCCCTGGCCCGCGCCATTGCGGGCGACCGGGTGCGTTACCTCCTGGCGGACGAGGTGGGACTCGGCAAAACCATTGAAGCTGGTCTCATTTTGCGGGAGCTGAAGCTGCGCGGGTTGGTCAAGCGCACACTCGTCATCGCCCCCAAAGGATTGGTAAGCCAATGGGTGAGCGAGATGCGCTTTCATTTCAACGAGACCTTCCAACTTGTACTCCCCGAGGACATCAAGACCTTGAAAAAACTCGTCCCGGCAGCAGGTTCGGAAAACGGCGAGAAGAGCAACCGTGCGCCGGAAACCTTGTCCACTAACGCCTGGAAAATGTTTTCACAGGTCGTCGTGCCCATGGATTCGGTCAAACCCTTGGACAAGCGCCGTGGATGGAACGCTACCCAAATTGACGAATACAACCGAGAGCGCTTTGAAGACCTGATCTGTGCCGGATGGGATTTGGTCATTGTGGATGAAGCGCATCGTCTCGGCGGCAGTACCGATCAGGTGGCCCGCTTCAAGCTGGGGCAGGGACTTGCCGAGGCTGCGCCGTATTTTCTGCTGCTTTCAGCCACTCCGCACCAGGGGAAGACTGATGCCTTCCATCGGCTGGTATCCCTGATCGACGCCCAGGAATTTCCGGATGCCAACAGCGTCACCCGCGAACGGGTGCAGCCGTATGTCATTCGCACCGAAAAACGCCGCGCCATTGATGCTGGCGGAAAACCTTTGTTCAAACCACGGCGTACGCAGCTTGTCCCGGTTTCATGGGAAGAACGACACCGCGACCAACAACGTCTCTACGAAGCGGTCACCGAATATGTCCGCGAGGGTTACAACCAGGCCATGCGGGAGAAACAGAGCCACATCGGCTTTCTGATGATCCTGATGCAGCGTCTGGTGGTTTCCAGCACAAGCGCCATCCGCGCAACGCTTGAAAGGCGGCTTGAGGCGCTTGCCGCATCCCAGGAACAATTGACGCTTTTCCCGCTCGTTTCCGAAGAAGAATGGGCGGACCTGGACGGGCAGGAACAACTCGACGTGCTGCTTCGCATCAGCCTCAAGGCGCTTAGAAACGAGCGCGTCGAAGTCAAGCTGCTCTTAGATGCTGCGGCTCGCTGTGAGCAGACAATCCCTGACGCCAAGGCCGAGGCGCTGCTTGATTGGCTCTACCGTCTCCAGTCCGAAGAAAACGACCCGGAACTCAAGGCGCTGGTATTTACCGAGTTCGTTGCCACCCAAGAGATGTTGCGCCAATTCCTGATCGAACGCGGGTTCTCTGTCGTCTGTTTGAACGGCTCCATGGACATGGAAGAGCGTAAGCGAGTCCAGGAGGCATTCGCCACGGATGTTCGTATTCTCATTTCCACTGACGCTGGCGGGGAAGGATTGAACCTCCAATTCTGCCATGTGGTGATCAACTACGACATCCCCTGGAATCCGATGCGTCTTGAACAACGTATCGGCCGGGTGGATCGTATCGGCCAGACTCATGTGGTGCGCGCGATCAATTTTGTCTTCGAAAGTTCGGTCGAGCACCGGGTTCGCGAGGTGCTGGAGCAAAAGCTTGCCGTTATCTTTGAGGAGTTCGGCATCGACAAGACCGGCGACGTTCTCGATTCGGCCCATGCTGGCCAGATGTTTGACGAGATTTATGTCGAAGCCATCCTCCATCCCGAAAAAATTGAGGAATCCGTCGAGAGTATGGTCGCTCAACTACAGGAGCATGCCCGCGAGGCATGCGCCACTACATCTGTGCTCGGCGCGATGGAGGATCTGGATCCCGGCGAAGCCCAGAGGCTGCTGGCCCATCCCTTGCCTCATTGGGTTGAACGCATGACTGTGAGCTACTTGAGGGCGCATAGCGGCCAAGTCGAGAGAAAAATCCAGAGTTGGAACCTCATCTGGCCCGATGGAGAAACCTGGGAAAATGTGGTCTTCACCGGCAAGGAAGCTGAGAAATTTCCAGCCGCCAAGCACCTCACCCTGGAGGATACGAAAGTACGCGGCTTGGCTCTGCGGCTTCCCCGGTTTGCCCTGGGACAGCCGGTTCCGGTGGTATCAATTCCCGGTGTCGCTGATGAAATTCAGGGCACCTGGTCTTTGTGGCGAATCTCCATCTCCTCTATGGAATGGAATCGCCGAAGGATTATGCCTCTCTTCCTGGCTGACAGCGGCATGGTTTACATGCCGACGGCAAGGCATGTGTGGGATCAGCTCTTGGCAACAAGCCCACAGATCCTCTCTATGCTGGAAATGTCGGCATCACATGCCCTCTTCCAAAAAATGCTGACCGCTGCGGAAGAACACGGAAAATCTATCTACGAGGCGCTTGTTCAAGAACTTCGAGTTCGCATCGCTCGTGAACGTGAAAAAGCCGACTATGCCTTTGCCGCACGCCGTAGAGCCGCAGGGCGGATAGGTTTGCCCCAGGTTCGCGACTACCGTTTGAGCCTTTTGGCTCAGGAAGAGCGTTCCTGCCAAGAGCAGATTGATCAAAAGGCCCATGCCTACCCCGAGATAACGCCGTTGCTTGTAATTCGAGTGAAAGGCGGTGTCCATGACTAACTGGCGCGATCACATTTTGCAGGCATTCACTCCAAAAGTCGCCCGGCTCACCCTGGTGGCTGATCCGGATGGGCTTCTCCTTGAGGAAGAGATGCTTGAAAGCATCCGCGAGCGTGGATTCGAGCTCATCCCGTTTGAAGAGCACATCGCGTTCCGTTACGCCTACGAATCAAAATTCCGTTCTCGATGGGATCGCAAAGAGCACACTGACCTTGTCGTTGTCTTGCGTTCGCATACGAATGACCTCAACGGGTTGCCGTATGATCTTCTCCAGGCTGGCCGCAAGCTCACCTTCAGCCTCGGCGGCATCTTTCCGAACCTCAGCTATCCGGTTGTGACCGCCCTGGATCGCGGGGATCTGGATGCCCTGTATGATGCCCAGAAAAAACACGCGCCCGGCCAGTTGGGCGACAATGCCACCAAGGAGTTTGTCCTCCGGCACGTCTTTGAAATCGCTTCTGAGCTGATCAAACAGCCGTCGGATCTCTTGCGGGTGTTGCTGCGCCGTCACTACCGTGGTCAAAGAATCCCGGTTGACCTTGACCAGCGATTCATTCAACTTTTGCGCCAAAACAAGGTTTTCGACGACTGGCCGCTTGCGACGCTTGTTCCAGATCGGGAGGCGTTCTTCGCATTTCTCCAGGAGCGGTGGCCGCTCTTCCTTGACCGTGAGGCAAACCAGAAAATATCCTGTGTCCGTGAAGAAAGAAAACCATACGGCCTAGCCATTGAGGGGCCGATTGATCTGCCTTTTACCCACCACGATGTTCGCGTGTACATCGACAATTTGTTCGTCGAGGGGTTGCTGCGTCCAGTTCAACATGCACATGCGGATAGCTTGGCCAGCACCTGGGCAAGCATCGGCGTGCGAACAGATCCCATTGGGGATAGAATTCGCCGTTTGGACAAGCTGATCGAGAGTTTGGAGCCATCCATTCCGTCCACAGATGCAAAGCACACGGATTGGTTCCACTTTGCCCGTGGCTGGGCGGAGGCATCCTTGCTGGCAAACGATCAGGCCGATGATATTCCCGAAGCGACAACAGAACGCATCAAGAACATGCAGGCACAGGTGGATGCCGGTTTTACGGGATGGCTTTTCAAACGGTACGCCGGGCTGATCAATTTGCCGCCGATACCGCCGGTCATGTTGCATCACCTGCCACGCTTTCTTGCCCGCCAAGTGGAAGAAAACCCCAATGCCAAAATCGCGCTGATCCTGGTGGATGGCCTTGCTATGGATCAATGGCTGGTAGTACGAGAAGTACTTGTCTCAAGGCAGCTTGGGCTGCAATTCCGCGAGCAAGCGGTCTTCGCCTGGATTCCTTCTCTCACTTCCGTCTCGCGTCAGGCAGCCTTTGCCGGAAAGGCTCCTATATTTTTCCCGAACAGCATCCAGACCACGGACAAGGAACCTGTGCTCTGGTCACAGTTCTGGGCAAATCAGGGTCTAGCGCCAAGCGAGGTCGTTTACATCAAGGGCTTAGGCGATGGCAGTCTGGATGCCGTTTCTGAGGCGCTTACACATCCCAAAGTGAGAATCGTCGGCCTTGTAGTGGATAAGGTCGACAAGATTATGCACGGGATGGAGTTGGGCACAGCCGGGATGCACAACCAGGTGCGTCAGTGGGCCAAGCAGCCGTACCTGAATGCACTTCTCGATCTGCTTTTGGACCGAGGCTTCCGTGTCCACCTGACCTCTGATCACGGCAACCTGGAAGCGGATGGTTGCGGCCGTCCATCCGAAGGGGCCACGGCGGACCTGCGCGGTGAGCGAGTCCGTGTCTATTCCGATACAGCCCTTCGCGGCACAGTGAAAGAACGCTTTCCCGCCGCGCTGGAGTGGGGCGCCGTTGGACTCCCGGAAGAGTATCTTCCTCTTTTGGCCCCTGCCCGGCAGGCGTTTGTCCAGAACAAACAGCGTACTGTAAGCCACGGCGGCGCGTCAGTCGAAGAACTCATTGTCCCTCTGGTCCAAATTGAGAGGGCGAGCAAGTGACAAAAAAGCGATTCGCACAAATTGGTCTTGATCGTCTCATCCGCCTCGCCTGGTTGGAAAAGACAGTATCCCTCGTTCTTGCCGGCAACGACGCCTCAAGCATCAAAAGTATACTCCAAGCCGACCTGCAGGGCTCCTTTCGTTCGAGCAACATTGATGTCCGAGGCTCGATTGACAAGACGATAACCATCCTCCTCAAAGTCTGGCTTACGGCTCCGAGAGAACTTGAGTTGCTGCGCGTCGAAGGTTTGGAACTTCTAAAGCGCCTTCCGCCAAGCGATCGCCTCGTAGTGCATTGGGGCATGGTCATGGCTGTGTATCCGTTCTGGTCCAGTGTAGCGATACAGGTTGGACGCCTGCTGAGACTGCAAGGGTCAGTGGCTGCAACCCATATACAGCGCAGGATGCGTGAGCAATATGGTGAACGGGAGACGGTTTCGCGGCGAACCCGTTATGCGCTTCGTTCATATCTGGACTGGGGCGTGCTTCAGGAGACCGGCATAAAGGGCGTGTATTCCGCCGGAGCAACGATGGCCGTTGATGATGATCGACTGTTCGCTTGGTTGACTGAGGCCTCCCTCCACGCGAGGGTAAACGGCTCGGCGCCGCTGAAAGATTTGCTTGATGGCCCGAGCTTTTTTCCCTTTCAGATCAAACAGGTTCGTGCTGAAACCCTTGTGGGGGCGTCAGCCAGACTCGATCTTATCCGCCATGGCTTGGACGATGATCTCGTCATGCTGCGGAAGCAACCGGCAAAAGGGGCCCGGCATGATTGTGCTCCGGCGCGCATCGCTGGCGTTCCATCATGACAAAAACGGCAAGTTCTATAAGGGGTACAGACGTATCGCCATGACCCAAATATGACCCAAAAGGAAATTCGACACTTGCTAACCATTTGATATTACACACCCCATGCACGCTATGCACAGAAGGGAAAAACGATGATTGCGATGCCGATTTTATTTTATAGTTGATTGATTTTATTGCACTATTTCTAGGTTGTTGTATGCTGAAAACACGCTTTGGCGACAGAATGGCATTCAAGAGGCCGTCAGTTCAATTCTGTCCACCTCCACCAGATTTATGACCGCCAAGGTCCGAGAAAGTCCGCAAAGTGAATAACTAAGCGGACTTTCACTTCGTCCGCACTCCGGACATGTACAGGAAAGTGCGTTGACAGAGGCATATTTTGGGGGTAATTCTCGGGGTAAGTTTTTTCTTTCTGGATGGAATAACTAAAAAATACCCCCAAGGATTACCCCCATGTCACTGACCGATACCGCTATTAGAAACGCAAAGGCACAGTCAAACCAGGTTAAACTTTTCGACGGCGGCGGCTTATTTCTGCTTATTGCCCCTGCCGGGGGTAAGTGGTGGCGGCTCAAGTACCGCCTTGGGGGTAAGGAAAAACTTCTTTCCCTGGGGATATATCCGGACGTTGGCCTGAAGGAAGCCCGCCACCGCCGCGACGAGGCCAGAGAACTCATTGCCAAGGGCATTGATCCCAGCGTGGAGAGAAAAGAGGCCAAAGCCGCCGCCATTGCCGAACAGCGCGACAAGGAGAACACCTTTGAGATTGTGGCTATGGACTGGTTCAACACCTACGCGCCAGACCTGGACAAAAAACACGCGCTCAGGCTTCGGAGCTATCTTGAAAATACACTCTTTCCCGTCCTTGGGGGTAAACCAGTTGCGGGGCTTGTCCCTGCGGACATTTTGGGCGCTGCGCGCCCGGCGCAAAGCAAAGGCCGGGTACATACAGCCCATAGACTTACGCAGCTTGCCGGGCAAGTACTACAGCACGCCTTTATCAAAGGACTTGTCCCCGTGAATGTGGCGCGGGGCATCACCGGCGCCCTGCAACCCCTCCGGGTGACCAGCTACGCCGCTATCACTGACCCCAAGGAGATAGGCCGCCTGCTCCGGGCCATCGACTGCTACGTGGGCTATCACTCTATCCGTTACTTTCTGAAAATCCTGCCCTATGTGTTTACGCGGCCCGGTGAACTCCGGGTTGCCGAATGGAGCGAAGTCAATTTTGACGAGGCGATGCTTACAATTCCTTGGCAGCGCATGAAAACGCGCAAGCTCTCAAAGAAGGATCACCGTGTTCCCCTTGCCCGGCAGGTGCTTGCCCTGTTTCAGGAGTTGCACGAGTTCTCCGACTCTGAGCGTTTCATCTTCCCAAGTATTCGCGCCAAGACCGACACTATCAGCGATGCTGGGCCGCTGAACGCGCTCAGAGACATGGGATACGACCAGAACACCATGACTCTGCATGGTTTCCGCAGCATGGCGAGTACCCGCCTCAATGAAATGGGGATACGTCCTGATCTTATAGAGGCGCAACTTGCCCATAAAGACCCGGACGCCGTGCGTATGGTATACAACCGCGCCGAATATCTAAATGAGCGCCGGGAGATGATGCAGACATGGGCCGACTATCTCGACGACTTGCGAAATAAGGCGGCATAACCTTCTGCGAAACGGTTTTACCCGCGTTTACGGCGACCACGCGCCGGGTTGGCCTTTATTCGGACCCGCCTCATACCGCCATGTGGCTTTCGATCATTTCCACAGCGGTTTTTCAAGGCCATACCATCAGGCGGTTTGGGGTGGGGCATTTGAAACCACCCCGGTATCCGTCGCATTCCTGACAGACAATAACCCCCTCCGTCCATCGCGCCCGCATAATTGCCGGGAGCAGCCGGGAGCGTCAAGGCTACCCTGCGGGCCGCTTCGCGGGCCTTGACCCTCCCGCTTTTCTCCCGGCCTTTTTGTACTGTGGGCGACGGACGGGGATGCAAAGGGGCTCCGGTCAGGGATATTGCCTTTCCAGCTTCAAAAAGGCAAAATACTGTATCAAGTGTGATACAAAATTATAAATTGGCTTCATATAAGAAAAATTTTCCGCAAGCATTTCTTATCCATCAAGATTAGCTCTTTCGTCTGATGCTGTACGAAAGAGCTTATTATTTTATTTACAAAAAAATCTTCATACGAAAATAGACATTAATGGGTGTTATTAGGACATACCATGATATTTTATCATCTATTCAAATCCAATAAACATGATATAATTCCTCCAAACTTTCATCTCAACATAAGGAGTGTATCTATGTCCACATGTATTCCATCAACCGGCTTTCTCCGTCTGCCTCAAGTTCTGCATATCGTTCCCATAAGCAAAAGCGCATGGTGGGAAGGATGCAAAACAGGACGCTTCCCCAAACCCGTCAAGCTCGGCCCCCGCACTACGGCATGGAAGGCGGAGGACATTAGCCAGCCAAGCTGGCTATCGCTGCTTTACCACCATCCAAGACTTCCGAAATTACATAAAACGCGACATATTAAAATAGCATTAAGGCACAACGGGCGCATTGCAAATTTGCTACGAATTATAATTGCGGCAACTGAAAATTGCTATGAGAGAAAGGAGGCGGCGCATTGGCACGCCAATTTTCCCCCTTTTTATCCCCTCGTCCAAAGTCACGCAAAAACGCCCGACAGCATCTCGACAACTTGGGGGTAACTCTCGGGGTAACAACATTTTTTTGTTTTTAAAATAATTGTAAATTCAATACGATATGCAATACAATCGAAGGCGTCCACCCCAAAGAAAACAAGGACTTAGGCTAAAACCCAAGTCCTTTTTTCATTCCAAAAACCAACACACCTTCATAAAAAACACAAGAAACCGATACTTTTCCAACCTTTTTGACACTTTTTGTAT
>Ga0082212_10003377_pt1 | contig 22659 bp, 13 predicted proteins | sample TergutNt197P3_FD_71548 | JGI IMG/M metagenome (GOLD analysis project Ga0082212, IMG submission 71548) | Neocapritermes taracua P3 segment gut microbial communities from Petit-Saut dam, French Guiana - Nt197 P3 | ecosystem: Host-associated > Arthropoda: Insects > Digestive system > Gut ...
AGCAATAAATATTATTACCAATTATAGAACTTTTATCAATTTCTTATCCCCAAAAATCCGTCGAAGCTATTGCATATATTTGTAACGTATTGCATATAAAACATTTACCCAATTCTCCCAAATCAGCCTGCAATCTTGCCATGTCGCTCCATATTACCACATGTTATTATTTATCAACGATATAGAGTTTATAGACAGACTCTATTTAAATCACCTTATTGATATTAATTCTAAAGTAATCGATGATATAACTATTTTCCTGGAAGCAACAACTGATGACGTTCGAATTGTTGCATATTACGGCACTTACCACGGGAGCATCCCTGTGAGGTTAAGCTTTAATTATCATTATTATCCACAATATTTTAAAATTATTTTTGTTGCCGATATACCATTTGTTGACAACGGTATGCCTTTTATTGTTTGGAAAGATGGAAAATTTTATGGATTGCAGCAAGCTTATGATTATGGTTCTTTAACACAGACAGATTTAATAGAATTAGCTGATAATCACAACGCGACGTTTCCGTGGTTCGCTGAATATTTAAAAGGTTTATAAAAAATTTGTAGTTTGATTTAGGATTATAAACGGAGGCTTAAAATGAAAAAATATATTTTAACGACTTTGTCTTTATTCTTCTTGTTGATGTAAAAGTTGGGATTATCGATTCAGGAATCGCAAGCCACCCTGATTTAAACGGGAATTTAGCCGCTGGATGGAGTTTCAATAGTAGCGGGACAAATGATGTTAATGGTCATGGAACGCATGTTGCAGGAATCGTAGGAGCAGTTGGAAATAATAACACGGGTATTTCAGGTGTTAACTGGAATGTAAGCGTTGTTCCAATAAAATATATTGACTTTGACGTTTACGGTAATTTCACCGGAGGCACTACCGTTCAAGCAATAGCTGCAATAAATTATGCGAAGAATAATAATATCCCAATTTTAAATTTCAGTTCGGGGTCGACTACGTTTAATGATAATGCATTTAAAACCGCAATAAATGGTTATTCCGGTTTATTTATTTGTGCTGCTGGAAACGGTGTAAATAATAATGGCGTTGGTTTTGATATAAGTGGATTCCCATATACTTATCCAGCAAGCTGGAGTTCACCAAGTAACGGAATCATCGCGGTAGGTGCAACCGATAGTACTGATGCGCGCGCGTCATTTTCTAATTATAGCCCGACTGCTGTTGATCTTTTTGCCCCTGGTGTCAGTATTCACAGTACAGTTCTGGGAGGTGGGTATGATTCCTGGGGAGGCACATCCATGGCGGCGCCACACGTTGCGGGCGTAGCGGCATTGATTAAGGCGATACAACCTGGAATGAACGCCTCTACCATCAAAGAGTACATTTTGGATAATGTGGACATGATACCGGACTTAACCGGCTATTGCATCACTGGCGGGAGGCTGAACGCTTTTAAAGCGCTTTCGGCGGCAAGAAATGATGCCAGCGCCTCATTTGCCGGCTATACCGTGACAATCCAATCACACGAGAGCGGCATGTATGTAGACGTCCTCCCGCCGATAGGCATATTAAATGCCGGCAGTGGTTCGCCTGTGACATTCACCGTCTCCGGTATGACGAGCGACGGATATGTGTTTATAAAGTTTAATAACGCATATTTTTCAGTGGTTCCAAATACCGACGGCGGTAATGGTATATATCATCCGCTGATAGCAAGTTTGTCAGCACAGGAAGAGACGCGTAAATTCCGCATCATGTCTTTTCCCACCGGTGGATATATGATCGTGCCCAAGCTGACCGGTTTTCCGATTTTTGCCGATCCGCAAATGAGTTACAGTATTTTTACTCCTAGTAAGGCGTATATTGCAGGTCTGGGAGGGGCGTACTGGCAGTATATAGCCTTATATCAACTTGCTGGACTCGATATCAATTATTACCCTTGACGCTATTCCCCTTAACACGTCTTGTCGTATTGAGCAATATACGGGGGAACCTCAAAAGACTCAAAAATCGCGGTTTGCGGCATATGCAAAAAATTAGTTATTTTCTAAGAAGCAGCGAAACACAAAGTTTGGTTTTTTTTGAGGTTCCCTATGTATGCCATTACTGTTGCTGCGGCTATTGTGTTTTCCTTCTGTACCGTGCGGTTGCTGCAATGTAACGCGGGCCATTACCCCTGTATTGTCAACTCTTTCCAGCGCGCTTGTATGACTGCTGCTGCGCGGCGGCATTCGTCGTCCGGCCTATCACGCAGACGGTCAAGGAACTGCGCGGCTTCTTCTCGCGCGATTTCCAGGGCGCGAATATCGCGGACAATATCTGCGTGCCTGAACGCGGGTATGCCAGACTGGCGCGTCCCAAAAAGTTCTCCCGGCCCGCGCAGCTCCAGATCCGCCTGGGCTATGCGGAAACCGTCGTTTGTTTCACACATGATTTCCATGCGCCGCCGAATATCCGGGCTTACGCCGGCGTTCCCGATCAAAAGACAGTGTGACTGCGCGCCTCCGCGTCCGACGCGTCCGCGCAGTTGATGCAGTTGCGAGAGACCAAATCTCTCGGCGTGCTCAATTACCATAAGCGTCGCGTTGGGAACATCAACGCCTACTTCAATCACTGTTGTGGCGACAAGAATCTGGATATCGCCGCCGGTAAAAGCGCGCATGGTTTCTTCTTTTTCAGCGCTTTTCATACGGCCGTGAAGCAATCCGACACGGCAATCGGGAAAAACTGTGTTTTTGAGATGCTCGGCCATTTCGACCGCGGCGCGCAGGTCGGTTTTTTCAGATTCCTCAACCAGCGGATAAACTATGTAAACCTGTCCGCCTGAATCCACCGTATGCCTTATTGCGCGGTATGCCTTCTCGCGCTCTTTTTCACCGTACCATGCGGTTACGATAGGCTTGCGTCCCGGCGGGAGCTGGTTTATTACCGAAACATCCAGGTCGCCGTAGAGCGTCAGGGCAAGCGATCGCGGAATCGGCGTGGCGGTCATAACCAGTATGTCCGGATCGATTCCTTTTTCCCGCAAAATCCCGCGCTGCACCACGCCGAACCTGTGCTGCTCGTCAATTACAACCAGTCCCAGGTTGGCGAACTCAACCGATTCCTCCACAAGGGCGTGCGTGCCCACAACGATACTGGTTTCACCGCTGCGGACGCGATCCCGGACAAGTTTTTTTTCTTTCGCTTTCAAACTTCCTTTAAGAATGTCGATGCCATATCCTATCGGAGCGAAAAGCCGCTTGAAATAAAAATAATGCTGTTCCGCCAGGATTTCCGTGGGCGCCATAATCGCCGTCTGACAGCCGTTTTCCACGGCTATGACAGCGGCTTGCGCAGCCACAATGGTTTTGCCGGAACCGACGTCGCCCTGCAAAAGACGGTTCATCGGGTATCGAGAACATTGATCGTTGGCGATTTCCTTTAAGGCGCGTTTTTGCGCCTCTGTCGGGTGAAACGGCAGGATTTTCTTAATGGCCGAACGAACGTTTTCGCCTATAGCTATACGCCGCTTTTTTTCATGACGGACGCGGCCTTCGCGTGCCATGTAAATGGCGACCTGAAACTGAAACAACTCCTCGAAGATAAATCTTTTGTGCGCGCGTGAAAGTCCCTCGTTATAAGCGCGCAGTTCTTTTTCCCTCTCCGCTTCGGCGGTTGAGCGCAAAACGGGGAAATGAACCAGCCGCGTCGCCTCGATTTTTTGTGGCAGGCGGAGTTTTCGCGCAAGGTACGCCGGGAGCGCGTCCGGCATTTCAGGCGGCGCGATGGAAAGCGTCGAGTGTAAAATCTGACGCAGCGTCCGCGTCCGCAGATCGCCCAGCTTTCGGTAAACGGGAACGATTCGTCCTGAATGCAACGACCTGTCGTCGCCGTCTTCAAGGATTTCGCATTCCGGATTCATAAGAACAAGCGCGCCGCCGGCGTATGAATCATGTTTGACCTGTCCGAAAAGCGCCAGCCTCGTTCCGACCGTATACAGGCGGCGCAAATAGGACTGGTTGAAAAATTTTACCCTTATACTCCCGTGCTCGTCCCGCACCTGCATTTCAAAAATGGAAAAACCGCGGCGTATTCCTTCCTGTCCGACGACGCTTGATACGCGGCCTCGAATTAAAACCATTTCCTCTGTACGCAGGGATGTGATGGAACGGAAGCGGCTGCGATCTTCATAACGAAAAGGAAGATATTCCAGAAGTCCGCCGATTGTACGGATGCCGTGAGCGGCAAGCATTTCCGCGCGCCGAGGGCCGACGCCTTTAAGAAACTGGACAGGCGCTTCAAGGTCAACGGGATTCATTGGTTATATTTACAGCAGCATTTCCCTATGAAATTTCCGGACCGGAATCAAATACCGTCGTCGGCGTCAATAAAGACCCTGTTCCGTCCGAATTCTTTTGCTTTATAAAGAGCGTTGTCGGCTTTACTAATAAAATCGCTGATAGTGTCGTCCTTCAATGGTATGTTCGAACTCGCGCCAATGCTTATGGTTATTTTTTTACCCTTTTCGTCATCGCACGGAATTATCACGTTTTCAATTGCAACGCGGATTTTTTCCGCGACTTTTAACGCGCCGCCGGAATCCGTAACGGGCAGCAGAACAACGAATTCCTCGCCTCCCCAGCGCGCGACAAAATCAATCGAGCGTTTGATGGACTGTTTTATGCTCTTTGCAACTGTTTGCAGCGCCACATCGCCCTGCTGATGGCCGAAAGTATCGTTGTAGTTTTTGAACTTATCCACGTCTATAATCAAAATGCTGATGGGCGCTTTTTCCCTTGCCGCCCTATTCCATTCCAAATCCAGCCGGTTGTCAAAACTGCGCCTGTTTGGTATCCCCGTCAACTGATCTTTCATACCGAAATCCGCCAATTCTAAAACGCTTTCGGCAAGTATTTTGTAGTCGCCAAGAAATTCTTCCGTGTTGAATCTGTACTCGATATTGCCTTTCTCGTGTTCGGCAATCATTATATGGATGCTTTCAAGGAGTTTATGTAAAATGCTCACCACTTCGATCGTGCTTTTATGCAACTCGCCGATTTCATCTTTTTGCGGGATAATGGCGAAATTCCCGGTGGAAGTATCCCCCATGGAGAGTTTGTGAACCCGGTTGGATATTTTTATAATGGGCGTCACGACGCTGTTAAGATTTTTTGACACCAGGAAAAGACCGATGACAACGATAAAAAGGCTTATGCCGAGCAGCACGAAACGATTGATATTATTAGTAGCCGCAATTTCTCCTATAACCTTATCGGTATCTTCGTAGTAGTTGCCGGTGCTTATATACCATCCATAGGGCTCAAATTTTTGGGTATATCCCCTTTTTTTATATGAGCCGCTCTCGTCGCCGGGCTTGCCGAAATAAAAATCCGAATAACCGCCGCCGGCATCGCCAAGGCTTATAAAATTCCGTATGTAATGCGTGCCCTCCTGGTCCACCCAGTCCCACCGCATTTCACCCTGGTTGGCGGGATTATAATGAACTACGCAGTAACCGTCGGCCATATCCGCCCAAAAATAGCCGTCGTCGGTCTTATCCATCGTGCTGCCGTACCGCGTGTCACGTACGATTCGTTTAGCAATTTCTATAGATGTTTCTTCGGAGATATGCCCATCCATATAAAGTCGACGATTCGCTTCCAACGCGCTGATAATCGTTTCCACGGCGGTTTTTATATTGGTGTCAAATCCATGTTTCACATAATGAATATCCTGTTCAAAAGCCGCGTTTAAAAAAACAAGCGACAATACAAGCTGGATTACAACTATTGCCAACATGAGAATCCCGGTAAGAAGGAGTGTTTTTCGTCTTAACCCGGATTTAAAAAGCGAAAAACTGCCGTCTTTTTGTTCCATCTGGTTTACTTTCCGTCATCATAAATCATATATTTAACAGCATTAATTATATTTTTAGCATATCACACCTCCATAGAATTATATAGATTGAATATTTCGCGATCTGTTATAATAAGTTGTTTTTGCTCTGTATTAGTTTGAAAAATTGGAGTCAATATAAAAAAGGAGACTGCTTTATGGCCGAATCCATAAAAGTTGAGAAAAAAGGCAAGGCCGTTTTAAGGCGCGATTTTCTTACAGGCGGCGCGGCTCTTGCCGCGGGAGCGTTGGCGTCCGCGGCTGGAGGCGGCGCGGTTGCACAGGCGGCGCAGGAAAAAATCGCGTCATCTACAGGATATCTCGTATATGACAGCCGTCTGTGTTTCGGCTGCCAGAGTTGTATGTTTGCGTGTTCCTTAACGCATGAAGGCGTCGCGAATCCTTCGCTGTCGCGAATTCAGATAGTCCGCGACGCGCCGGGGTTTACGAAATATCCCAACGATATAATCGTATCCGTATGCCGCCAGTGTGTGACGCCGATTTGCGTGCAGAGTTGTCCGGTCGGCGCCTGTCATGTCGACACGGCTAACGGCAATATCCGGCGAATAGACGAGGCGAAATGTATCGGGTGTCAGATGTGCATTAACTCCTGCCCGCAGCGTCCGCGCCGCGTGATATGGAATCCCGCAAAGAGAAAATCCACAAAATGCGATTTGTGCGTCGACGCTCCGTACTGGAGTGAAAAAGGCGGGCCGGAAGGCAAACAGGCATGCGTCGAAAGCTGCGCGGCACGCGCGCTCAGACTTGTAAGGGAGACGCCTTCTCAGAAGGATGTCGCCGGATATGATGTGAATCTGGCTCCGGAACCGAAACCTAAAATGGCCCCGAAGGGCAAACCGGCGGTATAAAGAAGGAGTGTAGATCATGGCAGATGGATACGCAGGAAAAATATTAAGAGTAGACCTGGATAAAAAAGAGACAGGCATTATAGATACCGCGCAATATGCGGAGTTTGTCGGCGGCGTCGGAATGGGCGCGGCATTATTCTGGGATCTGGCTGTTGCGCCGGGAGACTGGAATTTGCAGGATGCTTTCGATCCCAGAAACGTGATTTCCCTTATGTCGGGTCCCTGCGCCGCAACCGGAGTTCCCGGCGGCGGAAGAACCAGCATTTGCGGCATAGCTCCGGAAACCTATCCCAAAGCCTGGTTCCACCGTACAAGCATGGGCGGCAGGTTTGCCACAATGATGAAACTGGCGGGCTGGGATGGAATCGTCATAAAGGGTAAAGCGGACGCTCCCGTCTGGATCAACATAATCAACGACAAAGTAACCATAGAAAGCGCTGGACAGTTGTGGGGTTTGAATACTTACGAAACACAGGGGCGCATAACGTCAATTATTGAAGGAAACAACCGTTTCGGCGAAGAGTGGCTGAAGATAGGCGATGATTACACGACCGCGAGGCCGCAGATTGTATGTATCGGCCCGGTTGGCGAATCAATGTCAAAGGTTGCCGCGCTGATTCACGGAAGCGGCGTTTCGGCGCGCACCGGCGGTTTCGGCGGCGTATTCGGTTCTAAAAACCTGAAAGCCATCAGCGTTATCGGCACAGGCAGCGTAAAGCCTGCCGACCCCAAAGGGATGGTGGATGCGAGACTCTTTCACTTGCAAAACTCCTTCAGGATGGGACAGCCGGGCGCTGCCAGTTGCATGCCGTGCGTAAATTCCGACCGCAAGCGTAATTCTTATTACGGCGGCGAATCAATGTGCGCGGATGAGTACTGGTCAAGGGAACACGGCATGAGAGGCGCGGATGTCGCAATCAAATGGGGCATCTGTACCTGGGCTACAAAGTTCGGCGGAGCAATGGACGCGGATATGCCGGACGCGCCGGCCTTGTTCAAAGGCCGCGTTCCAATGGAGCCGGGGATGGGCTGGTATATCAAATACCTGTATGATCTCGGCGTTCTCGGACCGGGCAAAAAGATTGAATCCTATCCTCTGCCTATGGAGCAGTGGGATACGTTGTCGTTCCGCGAAATCTTCTGCGAAGCTATCGCGAAAAAAATCGGCATTGGCGCGGACCTGGCGGAGGGAGTGCTGGAAGCCGCGGAAAAATGGGGACGGCTGGAAGAAGATATGAATTCAGGCGCCCTGCGCCTGCCCGCCTACGGCGCGAGCTGGCATCATACGCTGCCCGGCGTGGAATGGGCTTATGGATATATTCTTATGTCCGGCGACCCAATGTGGCACGGATTTTTCTCATCCGTATCCGCAAATGCAAACGTCGAAGAGTATGTTACGAGGATAACCTCCAAGATGGTTCCTTTTTCCGACGATCCGTTGTTGCTCAGCAATAACTGGAAAGGCGAAGAAGCCAGAACGGTCGGCATATACTCCGCGCACAAGGCAAAAATGGAAGCGTGGGCGCGGCGATATCATGGATTTTACAACGAATCCCTCGCTATCTGCGAAATGATGCTTCCTAATTTCAGCGGCGTTAGCCCGGATCTGGAACATCGTTATTACCAGGCAGCCACGGGCGACAAGCGCTCCATAGCCGACGCCATAGAGGTTGGAAGAAAGATATGGAACGTTGAGCGTGCTATCCGCGTTATGGGCGGAAGACACCGCGACGATGAAAAATTTGCTCCTTTCATGTTCATGCCCGGCGCGACATTCAGACTGGGTTCAATGACAAGACCCATATACCAGAACGGCAAATGGATCGCCGAAGAGCAGAACGACCTTTACCTTGACAGGGAAGGCGTCGAGCAGTTCAAAACCCACTACTACGCGTTGGAGGGATGGGATACGTCAAACGGCTGGCCTACGCGCAAAACGCTTGAGGATATCGGTCTTGGGAAGATGGCCGACATAATGGCATCCAAAAACCGGCTTGGAAAGTAGCCGCCTCACGGCGGCTTGCCGTGAACCATCGTTGATGTAACTTGAATATGAAGTGGGTATTTTGATGGAAGCAGGCTTTGCCCGCATCGTTAATTGTACGCCGGCGGGGACGCCCGCGCTCCCAGGTCTGCCCACTTCATATTCAAGTTACAGGCAAGTTTTATAAACATCCGGAGGTAAAAACTTCATGGAATTTTTTGCCTCTGGATGTTGTGTTTCCGCGCCAGATGATGTTAATAAACTCCATATTCTTTTGAAAAATCGATCAACGCCCTGACGGTTTCCTCGCGCGCGTCGTCAAATTGTGTACCGGAGCAGATGATGTAGCCGCCGCCCTTGCCGCAGTAATCGATAAGATCCTTGCAGCATGCTTTGACCTGTTCCGGAGTTCCGGTGGCTATAAGCGTAATCGGCACATTTCCTTTTATCGGGCTGTGTCCGCCAAGGACATCTTTAGCCTTGTGCATATCCGTGCGGTCAAAGTACCAGAGAACGGATTTTTCCGGAAGTTCAAGCAGATGGTTGAGCCGCTGCGTGTATACCCCTTCGGCGAACGGCGCAGGTATCAATCCATCGTTAATCATCCGGACAAGAAGTTCTTTGAATGTCGGCCAGTAGAACTTTTCGAACTGCTTCAGGGAGATATGCGTGTCGTCTCCCTTGTGCAGTGGCATCATAATCAGCGGCGGCGCGCCGAGCGGTACGTCGGGAATTTGTATAAGATCAAGCAGCTTTTCACAAGCCTTTAGTACTTTTTCAGGGCAACGGTAAAGATCAGTCAGAACGCCGCGCGTGCCGCGCAGCGTATCGCCCAAAATGTCAAATGGAGCCGCCCCATAACCTCTGTAAAGGAGGGGGAAACCCATCCCGGTCAGCCGACGGGAGGTTTCCATCAGGACTTTTCCCGGGGCAATCGAAAGTTCAGCCGCCTTTTTCATGATCGCCAGGGTTTCAATAACCTCAGGATCCATGAACGGCATGGTGAATCGTCCTCCCATGCTTATGCCGACGGAGCTGAATTTTGGCATTTTCCCCAGGCCTTTCAGCGAGGTGTACATACGCGACAAAAAACGGCGCAGTACGAAATCGGAAGGATCGTTGAGGAAATGATCATATTCATCAGCCTTCATATATTCCTGTTCGACGTACTGATACTGTACGTCGTCGGGAAGTCCATAGCCCGCCCACTTCATGTTTGTCTGTCCGAGCTTTTCCATCGCCGAACCAGACATCATGAATGACGCCGCGGCGCTGTCCCATTCAAAATCTTTATGAAATTGAATGACGGCTTTTGACGCTTCTTCCCACCGGTCATACATGGTGGCTTTCTGGGGAAGGCCCATGCGCCTGTAAACGAACGCGCCGCCGCGGCCGGCAACAGGAACCCTGTCCGGAATACGCAATTCAAGAGCGTCGCGGAAACGTTTGGCACGTTCCTGATATTTTGATTTAGCCTCGTCGCTGTCGAACGTAATTCCGTCTCCACGAACCCAGGCGTCCAGGCGGATTGATCTTTTCTGTTCCGCCGTCAATGAATTCCAGTTTTCCGGTTTACCTGTCATATTCTGTTTCCCATGCAATTAAAAGAGGTAATTGCAAAACCTTGACATGGGAGCGCCAGCGTCCCCATGTCAATCCACAATCCAAAATCAGCAATCCAAAATTACTTATAGACTCCGTATTCTTTTGAGAAATCGATCAGCGCATGGACGGTCTCCTCGCGCGCGTCATCAAGCTGCGTGCCGGAGCACATGATATATCCGCCGCCCTTGCCGCAGTAGTCGATAAGATCCTTGCAGCATGCTTTGACCTGTTCCGGCGTTCCTGTGGCGATCAATGTAATCGGCACATTTCCTTTTATCGGGCTGTGTCCGCCCAGGATGTCCTTGGCCTTGCGCATATCGGTACGGTCGAAGAACCAGAGAACGGATTTTTCCGGAAGCTCAAGCAGATGGTTGAGCCGCTGCGTATATACCCCTTCGGCGAAGGGCGCGGGGATCAATCCTTCGTTAACCATGCGGATCAGGAGTTCTTTATATGTCGGCCAGTAGAATTTTTCGAACTGCTTAAGGGAGATATGCGTGTCGTCGCCCTTATGCAGCGGCATCATGACCAGAGGCGGCGCGCCGAGGGGCATGTCTGGAATCTGCGTTAGGTCGAGCAATTTTTCACACGCCTTGAGTACTTTTTCCGGGCAACGGTAAAGATCGGTCAGAACGCCGCGCGTGCCGCGCAGGGTATCGCCAAGCATGTCGAAGGGAGCCGCTCCGAAGCCCGCGTAAAGCGTGGGGAATCCCATTGCGGTCAAACGACCGGAAGTTTCCATAACGATTTTTCCGGGAATGATCGAAAGTTCAGCCGCCTTTTTCATGACTTCCAGGGTTTCAAGCACCTCCGGATCCATGAACGGCATAATGACGCGTCCGCCGATGTCGAGGCCGTCGAAGCCGAATTTCGGCATTTTCCCAAGGCCTTTCAGCGATGTATACATGCGCGGAAGAAACCGCCTCATTACAAAATCGGAAGGGTCGCTGAGGAAATGTTCGTATTCGTCGCCCTTCATGTATTCCTGTTCGACGTACTGATACTGCACATCGTCGGGAAGTCCGCAGCCGGCCCACTTCATGTTTGTCTGCCCCAGCATTTCCATTGCCGGGCCGGACATCATAAAGGACGCCGCGGCGCAGTCAGGCTCAAAATCCTTATGGAATTGGATGACGGCCTTTGACGCTTCTTCCCATCGGTCGTACATGGTGTCTTTCTGGGTGATGCCCATGCGTCTGAATATAAAAGCGCCGCCGAGACCCGCGACGGGAACCCTGTCCGGAATGCGCAATTCAAGCGCGTCGCGGAAGCGTTTTGCTCGTTCCTGATATTTAATTTTAGCTTCATCGCTGTCGAACGTTATTCCGTCTCCGCTGACCCAGGCGTCAAGGCGGATTGTTCTTTTTTGTTCCGCTGTCAATGAATTCCAGTTTTCCGGTTTTCCTGTCATATTCCGATTCCTCCTTGTCCCATTATACATATTTTTTAAAAAAACGCGCCTTATTCCGAATATTTCATTGGGTCAATTACTGACGCAAAAAGATCATGGGCGGTTCGCGAATCGCTCCTGAATGTTCTGCGATACGCTTCGAGCGCCAGCCGCCGGTTTTGAAACAGACGCAGCGGCGGCGCTTCGCCGACGCCCTGCCTCATTCTCATCCATTTCATGATTTGTTCCGCCCGCCCCGTTAACGCCAGGACAATGCCGCGCGAGGCCAGAGTTTTACCCAGATCGTAAAGCATCAGGGCGCCTGTCAAATCAATGTTGTTCATGGAACGTCCGTCTATTACCACCCAGCGAACGGGAACCTCCGAAGCTTTCATAAATTCCATGACGCGCTGCTTGAAATAGTCGGTGTTGAAGAAAATCAGCGAAGCCTCGAAACGGTAAAACAATAATCCGGGAACTTCCCTTGCTTCCGGATAGTGGTCGAGTTCATAAAAATCTCCGTGCGGTTCGATCAGTCCCAGCCGATGAACAAAAGGCCGCGCCGTCCGCGTCACAAAACGGATCAATGACAGCAATATCGCCAGCAAAATTCCCTGCATCACGCCGATTAGCACCACGCCCAGCAATGTCGCCAGCGCGATTCTAAATTCCGACTTGCTTACTTTACCGAGCCTTATGAAAGTCCTGAAATCAATCAGCCTGATTGCGCTAACGATAAGTATGACGCCAAGCGCCGCCGTCGGCATATACGCAAGCGGCGAAGTCAGCGCCAGCAGCGCCAGTAAAACCGCCAGCGCCGCGATAATTTGCGCCATTCGTGTTTTGCCTCCGGCGGCGTCATTGACAGCGGTTCTTGAATCCGCGCCGCTGACGGCAAATCCCTGAGACAGCGCAGAGGCGATGTGCGCCGCGCCGAGAGCTATCAATTCACGATTGTTGTCGATGTCGTAACCGTTTTTTGCGGCAAAACTGCGTCCGGTCAGCGTGGCGCCGCTGAAACTGATGAACGCCAGCGCCGCCGCCGCAGGCAGCAGCGTCCCCCATGACTCCGGAGGCAGCGACGGCCATTGCAGACTGGGCAGCGCGGACGGAATATTGCCTACCACGGCAACGCCTTTGCCCGTCATATCAAACGTATAACTGATAATAATCGCCACCGCGGTCACAATCAGGGCAAGCGGCCCTTTGCGCCATAAAAGCATCAATACCACGTATATGCAGACAAGCCCGATTGAAAGCAACAATGTCGACCACTGCGGTTTTTGAACATGTCCGAAAAATGAAATCAGTTGAACTACCACGGTATCGCCGACGACATTGATGCCGAAAACTTTGCCCAACTGTCCCACTACAATGGTGACAGCAACGCCGTTTAACAGCCCCATGAGAACGGAACGCGATAAAAAATCAGCCAGAAATCCAAGACGCAAACGCCCGGCCAAAAGACAGAAAAAGCCCGTGAACAACGTCAGCGACACCGCAAGCGCGTGATATTGTCCGGGATCGCCGCCGGTTATGGCGAGAGACGTAAGCGTCGCGGTAATCATCGCGCAGGTAGCTGCGTCCGGGCCTACGATCAACTGCCGGGAAGAGCCGAAAAACGCGTAGACAATCATTGGCAGAATCGTGCTGTAAAGTCCCACCACAGGATTGAATCCGGCCAGTTGCGCGTATGCGATACCGATTGGCAAAGCCACCGCCGCCACGGACAATCCCGCAATCAGGTCGCGCTTGAGCGGTTTTCCGTCATAGCGCAACAACTCAGGCAAACCCGGCATCCAGTTAGAAAGCCGGTCTATGATGCTTATCTGGTCAGGCTGTTTTCGCATTGGCATCGTGAACGTATGATAATACAAATTTAGAGGAACGGCGTCATATATACAGGGATATAGACGATGTCGTCTTCCATTTTTAAATCGCTCGTATGCAGCACATAAGGCGTATGCGTCTGCTTATGGTATTTATCCCGGAATTTCCTGATGGATGACAGCGTATAATTCCTGCCGGATTTAACCTCTATCGGCGAGATATTACGGCGATCGCTGATCTTGTCCTTCGCTATCAAAAAATCAATTTCCATTCTGGAATTGCAATCATTCCTGTCGGAATTCGAATAAAAGTACAACTTATGGCCGGAAGCAATGAGCATTTGAGCAACGATGTTTTCGAAAATCATGCCCTTGTTGATCTCCAGCTTGTCAAACAGCAGCTTCTTATAGATTTCCTCCGCTGCTATTCCATTTTCGTCAAAGGCATGGCTGATGAGCAAACCTGTATCGGCCATATAGCATTTGAGCGTGAGCCTATCCATATTCAGTTTCAATCCGATGCCCGGTTCGGATGATCTGTAGCAGGTATTGATGATCATGGCGTCATCGAGCCAGAATAGCGCCTCTTCGTAATCGCGAAAACGAGCTTCTTTCTTTATGGAGGAGAGCTTGAACTTCTTTTCGCGCTTCCGGAGCTGCGCGGGGATTTCGTCAAAAATACCGACAACCTTCATTTCGTATCCGTCAGCGTGTTTTGAAATGTCCGCCCTGTAAAGTTCAAGAATATCCCGCTTTACATGGTCGACTTTATCAAAATCACGGGTTGTCATATATTCAGTCACAGCCTGTGGCATGCCTCCAACAATCATGTACTGTCGGAATAAGTCCATTGCTTTTCGATGCATCGCCTGTCCAAGCGGCTTCTTTTCCATGAAATGCTTGCGGATAACAGGCATCAGGGTTTCATTGCCCACGGCCCAGAGGAATTCTTCAAAGTCCATTGGATACATTTTGATATGTCGCTCTTCAGACGGAATCACAATGTTCTTCACGTTCTTTTTAATTGAAACGATGGACCCTGTTTCGATGTAATCGAAGCGGCCATCAGCGACAAGGTACTTCAGGGCGGCGCGGGCGCGGGGGTACATCTGCACTTCATCAAAAATAATCAAAGACTCGCGCGGGAAGAGCCTCACATTATAGTAACCTGAAAGATACATAAATAGAGTGTCCAGGTCAGACAGGTGGTTTTTGAATAAATCCAGAACAGCGTCGCTGGTATTATTGAAATCAATAATAAGAAAGGATTTGTATTCAGCCCTGGCAAATGCTTCAACTATATAGCTTTTACCGACCCGGCGAGCGCCGTCTATCAGTATTGCGGTTCTTCCCGCGCCGTCCTTTTTCCAATCAAGGAGTTTGTCGTATATTTTCCTTTTCATGCGCCGGATCACTTTCAAAATGATATATGCACGGATTCGCGTTTTTCCACAAGGAAGTACAACACGTATTCATGTATTTATCAAGCTGCATTTTGCACGCTATCAAAAATAATGCGTGTCATTAAATTCGTTGACTCGATAATCGGCACGGAAAGATAACAATGAGGACAGTCCAAATTTTATGAAATATCCTGGCCGACAATTGACAGAAGCGCGCGTTTTACGAGGGTTTTCGCTATCTGCGCTTTGTACCTTGACGACGTGAACGGCCTTGCGTCAAGGACGGCGGCTTCGCCTGCGGCCTGTGCAAGCGCCTCGTCTATCTTTTTGCCGGCGATAACCGCTTCAGCTTTAAAAGCCCGGTAAGGTTTAGGGGCTACCGCGCCCAGGCAGATGCGCGGGCTATCGCCGCCAAGCATAACGGCGCAGTTGACAAGCGGAAAATCTATTGCCTTTCGCAAAGCGAATTTCATAAATGCGCTGACGCTTCCATCTGAAGGAGCGGGAATCCGGATTTCCGCTATGATTTCATTGCTTTCAAGAGCAGTGCTGCCGGGTTTTCCGACGGCGAAAAATTCCTCCGCGCCGATTTCGCGCATATTTGTCACGATTGTCGCGTCAAGCGCGACGAGAGCCGGCGCGACATCTGATGAATGAGCGGCATAACAGCCGCAGTTCAGGCAGCGGCTCGCCTCGGCCAATGCTTCATCATTCGTCGGCGTTTGAGAATCCTCAATATCCAGACGGCGCTTGCCGGCATCAAGTTCGCGGAGCTTCAGGGCTTTCACGTTTGTGATTCCTTCAGCGTTATGGCTGATAAACCCATTGATGATTTCTTCAATCTGCTCGTCTATATCGGCGCAAAGACCTAGATAACGATTGATTCCCTCGCTCGCTCGCCGTCCGCCCGCGATTGCGCCTGTAACGGTATCGGGCCCCGTCGTTGCGTCGCCGGCGGCAAATACGCCCTCTTTTGAGGTCATTTGCGATTCCCGCTCAACGTCGATAAGACCGTGTTCGCTGAGAGCGACCCTATACTTTTCATCCAGTCCGTCTAAAAATGAAAGGTCGGCGGTTTGTCCCGCGGCTATAAAAATATTTTCCGCGTTCACAACAATCATTTCATTCTCGTTGTATTTGGGATTGAAATCGCCGTTTTCGTCCCATACGCGAACGCAGCGTTTTAATTCAACTCCACGAACGGCGCTGTTTTCCGACACTACTTTTGAGAGTCCCCAGGAAGGCATAATAACGACGCCTTCCTGTTCCGCCCGTTCGATTTCTTCTGAACTGGCCGACATTAGTTCCCTTGGCTCAAGACATGCCAGTGTCACTTTTTTCGCGCCGAGCCTTTTTGCCGTAACCGCAACGTCCATGGCTACATTACCGCCGCCCGCCACGATTACCTCCGTTCCCGCCTTCGCGGACATCCATTTGTTGACCTCAACAAGAAAGTCGAGGCCGAACACGGTAAGTTCTTCGCCGTCTATTCCTATTACGGGGCGTTTCCACGCGCCTGTGGCGAATAAAACGCCGTCATATTCGCCATTTTCCGGTTTTATGCTGCCATCCACATTTTCGCCGAGCCTGAAAACGACGCCCATGTTTTCAAGCGCCTTTACATATTTCCTGACGATGTCTTTAGGCAGACGGTATGCGGGAATGGCGTACATAAGCATGCCGCCCGCCTCTTCCTTTCCATCGTAAACGGTAACGCGGTGTCCCGTCTTTCGCAGATAATAAGCGGCGGCAAGTCCCGCCGATCCGGCGCCCACAATAGCGACGGATTTCCCGGATTCAGTTTTCGGAGGGACGTAAAATTTACCGCTGTTTTCAAGAATGTAATCGCCAAGAACGCGCTCAACGCCGCATATCATGACGCTTTCATCGGTTTGCACGCGGTTGCAGCGCTGCTGACAGAAATGGGCGCAGACGCGGGATGTTATGGCCGGCATCGGGTTGGTTTTCAGTATCGTTTGCGCGGCTTTGTCACGGTTGCCATCCCGGAACAGGGCGAGATACGCGGGTATGTCCGTTCCCGCCGGGCAGTTTTTCGAACACGGCGGAGCGCCTGCTTTCACTCCGCCGAATATCGAATGATAGCGGGCGTCTCCCAGTATGGCGAAACATTCTTCACCGTTCTTTCGCAGGCAATTGAAGCGGTTTCTAAGTTTGCGAAAATACCAGCAGCGTGGAAGCTGCGCGATGCTGCCGCCGATGGTTCCCATATTACGGAGATGAGGCGTGCCGACGCTTGCGGCCGCCTGCGCAAGCGCGGAGTATTTTTCTTTTATGGCAGGATGATCCGCGACTTCGGAAAGGCGCGTCGCCGCGCCGATTTTAAGCGCGCCGTCTTCTTCCCTTATGTAGTCAAGGCCGGGAATTGATTTAATATTGACTAAAAGAGATGGGTATTCGGGAAGTATGCCGTCCTTCAGCGTTCCAAGAATGTCTGTTCCGCCGGCAATCACGCTTGCGTTTCCGCTGCCGAGCGCGTCCGCCGCGTCTTCGAGAGATGTTGCGTTCTTATGATTAAACGGTTTCATTTGAATCCCTCCACCATAGATGACTTTCCAAACGCCTTGAGAGTTTTTATTCAAAGGTATGATTTTACTGCGTAATTTCATGAAATGGCAACGTTTTTGAATCTCTATGGGTTAAATTCCCCGCCGCTAGCGGAGAATAAACAAGAATTATTCTTAATTGATAGCCCGTCGCTTGCGGCGGGGTAGTTCATTAAATTGGAATATAGATTATTTTTAATTCGCCACAATTTTGATTTATCATAAAGGCGTGAATAATAAAAATTGTAAAACGCTTCGAGCCGTTTACAAGTACCCTATACGTGATGCGCGCGTTTTTCTGGAGGCAATAGGAGTTACGCCATGAAGACCATGCGATACAAAGGCTATGCAGCCCGTATAGAATATAGCGATGAAGACAGATGCTTCGTCGGCCATATCGCCGGGATACGCGATATCGTTGGTTTCCACGGTGAGAGCGCAGATGAACTGCGCGCCGCCTTTAAGGATGCCGTGGAAGATTATATTGAGACCTGCCGTAAGGCGAAAATATCGCCGCAGCGCCCATTTTCCGGCAAAGTCATGCTTCATATCCCGCCGGAACTTCATGCCGAAATTGCCATGCGCGCGGAAACAACCGGCAAATCTCTGGACCAATGGGCGGCTGAAACTTTTTCACAAGCGCGATTGTAGACAAAAACTATATTGGTAATTGCAAAACCATGAAACCTGTTACGAGCGAGATTTATACTTTTGAGAAGATGCGCGAAGGAGATTTCCTCTATGTGGATAAAACTTCGTTTATCCATGAACTGGTCGCCCGTTACGGAGGCTGCTATTTCCTTTCACGCCCTCGCCGATTTGGAAAGTCGCTTACGATTTCCACGCTGAAAGCTATTTTTCAGGGAAAACGCGGGCTTTTTGAAGGGCTGGATATAGCCGCGAAAGATTACGACTGGAAAACATATCCTGTCATTCATCTGGACATGGGCGGCAGCGGCGCGAAAAACGCCGAAGGCTTGCGCGAATATCTCTCGTATTCTCTCGGCTTTATCGCTAAGGACATGGGAGTTGAACTGCGTGAAACCACGCCTTCTCTGGCTTTCATGGAACTGATTCGGGAAGTTTCGCGCACGGAGCCGGTCGTTATTCTGATAGACGAGTACGACAAGCCTATACTTGATAACATTGGCAAACCTGAGGTCGCCGCCATCCGCGAGGAGTTGGAGGCATTCTACGGCGTTATCAAGACAACCGAACCTTGTCAGCGCTTTGTCTTTATCACAGGCGTCGCCAAATTCACAAAAGTTTCGGTGTTTTCAAAGCTGAACCATCTGACCGACATAACCATGAACGAGCGTTTTGCGACAATGTTTGGTTACACGCATACTGAACTTGAAACCTGTTTCGCAGAACACATCACGGTCGCCGCGCAAAAACAGGGCGTTTCGCGTGAAGAGCTTATTGCGCGGATGCGTCGCTGGTATAACGGCTACAGGTTCGATGAGAGCGCGGAGACGGTTTATAATCCTGTTTCAATCGCGCAGTTCTTTTTTAACAATGGCAAATTCAAAAACTACTGGTTTGAGACCGGTTCTCCCGGCGTTTTGTTTGAACTGGCAAAAAAGTGGAATTTCGATTTTGAAGACGCTCTTACACGCCCGATTCATGACCTGGCGTTCAGTCAATTCGATGTTGACAGACTGCAGCCGCTGCCATTGCTTATGCAGACCGGTTATCTGACTATCCGTGAGGCTGTTGCCGATTCTATTGTTGGCACAGCCTACTATCTTGGTTTCCCGAATTATGAAGTCGCGTCGGCATTCGCAATGTTTCTATTGCGCGATTATCTGCCGGAAGCAGATCCATTTACCGCCGTCGGACGGCTAAACGAAACGCTTTCATCCGGCGACCACGAAGCGTTTATTGAGGAACTTAACAGCCTGCTTGGCGCGATACCGTGGCAGCTGCACATAAAGCAGGAAGCGTATTACCACACTGTCGCCTACATGGCTGTGCGTCTTGCCGGATTGTCGGCGACAGCCGAGGAACAGGTACACTCCGGAGCGATTGACTCCGGCGTGACCATCGGCGACACAACGTATCTTTTTGAGTTCAAGCTAAACAAAAGCGCGGGCGAGGCAATCGCGCAAATCAAAAAGAAGCGTTACGCCGCGAAATACGCAGCTTCCGGCAGGCGAATCATCCTTTTCGGCGTCAACTTTAATTCCGAAAAACGGCAAATAGATGACTGGCGCGCGGAGGCTTATCCTGTATCGGAATAAACATGAAAGAAGCCGCCGCCCGAATTAGAATCAACAAGCTGCTTGAAGCCGCCGGCTGGCGATTTTTCGCGGATGAACACGGCCCCGCCACTATCATGCTTGAGCCTGGCGTTACCGTTACAAAACAGGCGCTTGACGACCTTGGTGAAAATTTCGAGAAAACGGCAAGGGGCTACATTGATTTTCTCCTGCTAAACAAAAAAGGCTTCCCGCTTATCGTTCTCGAAGCCAAGGCGGAAGACAAAAACCCGCTTTCCGGCAAGGAACAGGCGCGAAAATACGCACGTTCGCAAAACTGCCGCTTCGTCATCCTCTCCAACGGAAACCTTCATTATTTCTGGGATCTCGAACGCGGCAATCCCAACGTCATAACGTCATTTCCAAAGCCGGAATCGGTGAGCGACTGCCAAAAGGGCGCGCCCGACGCCGGACGGCTTATCGAGGAAGTTGTCGGGGATGATTACGTCGCAATCACGCAGCGGCCTAACTACGCTCACGATGCCGCCTGGAAAAACGAAGCCGAGCGCGAAAGTTTTATCAAATCAAACGGACTGCGTTTCCTGCGCCCATACCAGAAACGAGCCATAACAGCCATTCAGCAAGCCGTAAAAAGCGGCCGCGACCGTTTCCTGCTGGAAATGGCCACGGGAACGGGCAAAACCCTGACAGCCGCCGCCATAATAAAACTGTTTCTGCGTACCGGCAATGCCTGGCGCGTTCTATTTCTGGTGGATCGTCTCGAATTGGAAGACCAGGCGCTGAAAGCTTTCAGAAAAACTCTCTCAAACGATTATAAAGCCGTCGTCTACAAGGAAAACCGCGATGACTGGAGGCTCGCTGAAATCGTTGTCAGCACGGTGCAGTCCCTGCTGTTCAACAACAAATATCAGCGCCTTTTTTCGCCGACTGACTTTGACCTTGTAATCTCCGACGAAGCGCACCGTTCAATCGGCGGCAACGCCCGCGCCGTGTTTGATTATTTCATCGGTTACAAGCTCGGCCTTACCGCTACGCCTCGCGATTACCTGAAAAACTTCACAAATAAAAAAACTGCCGCGAGCGACCCGCGTGAATACGAACGCCGCGTCATGCTCGATACTTACCGCACTTTCGGCTGCGACGACAATAATCCCACTTTCCGTTATTCTCTGCTCGATGGCGTGAAAGACGGCTTCCTTGTCAACCCCGTCGTCGTGGACGCTCGCAGCGATATCACAACCCAACTGCTTTCCGATGAAGGTTTCATCGTCGAATTAGAAGATGAAAACGGCGAGGATCATAAAGAAACATACAAACAGCGCGAGTTTGAAAAACGATTTTTTTCGGAAGCAACCAACCGGCTTTTATGCAGAACTTTTCTTGAAAACGCCTTCCGCGATCCCGTCAGCGGCGAGATCGGCAAATCGATAGTTTTTGCCGTCAGCCAGAATCACGCCGCAAAGCTGACGCAGGTATTTAACGAGATAGCCGACCGCATGTTTCCAGGTAAATACCAGTCTGACTTTGCCGTGCAGGTAACGTCGCAGGTTTCCGACGCGCAGCAAATGACAATCAATTTCACAAACAACAAACTGCATGGCTCGGCGAACTTCCTTCCCTGTTACAAAACATGCAAGGCACGCATTTGTGTCACCGTCGGTATGATGACCACGGGTTACGATTGCACCGATATTCTAAACCTCGGACTCATGCGCCCGATATTTTCACCCATTGATTTCATACAGATTAAAGGCCGGGGAACCAGAAAACACGATTTCAGGGAAGAGCTATTTAACGATGCCATCAAGGAAACCGTGAAAGCGCCGCACAAAACCGCTTTCAAACTCTTCGATTTTTTTGCCAACTGCGAATATTTTGAGGAAAAATTTAACTACGACGAGGTTATAAAACTACCAAAAACCGGCGTGCGCGACGGTAAAGACCCGGATGAAAGCGTCGTTGTTTACAGGAACACTTACGAACACCTCAGCGGCGACAGTATCAGGAATGTAACAGAAGAAGTCATCGGCGCCGAAGGCATGCGCATCGACCGCGAATTTTTCTCGAAATTCGCAAACCACGCCCGCGAAGATAAATATCTGGCCGAATGCGTCGAAACAGGACGTTGGGATAATGTCATTGATTATGTCAACAAAGAAATTTTCAACAAACCAGCCGAATACTACTCGCTCGAAAAGCTCCGCAAAGCCGTTGATGTCGATCGCCGCATTTCGCTTCGTGAAATACTGGAAGTAATCTTCGGCCTGATTCCCCGCTTCAAATCCAAAGATGAACTGCTCGAAGAAGAGTTTTCCAAATTCGTAGCCGATTACAAACCATCGCCTGAAGAAGCCGGCGCGATTTCAGCCATCAAGACCTATTTTAAAGCGTATGCCGCCAATGACCGTATACGCGGCATAATAGAATCAGGCGAACTAACCGAACTCGCCGTAAACCCCGTCTTTTCCACCAGCGATTTCAAGGCTGTCCCGGAGAAATACCGCACACTGATTCCAAACTACATCAAAGACTACGTCCCGCTGAATCAATTCGCCGCTTAACCGCAAAAAACCAGCACATATGTTTCACTTGGTGATATAGTTTATAAATGAAACAGATATTAAGAACCCACACTTTTAGCCGTTGGATGCGCAGAGCCGGTCTTACGGATAATGCGCTTTGTCAGGCTGTCGATGAAATGGTGAGAGGATTGATCGATGCTGATTTGGGAGGCGGCGTGGTAAAAAAACGCATAGCGCTTTCCGGTCAAGGCAAGGGTAGCGGCGCACGGACTATTGTCGCAACCAAAAAAGAAGGTCGTTGGGTCTTTCTATTCGGGTTTAATAAAAATGAAAGATCAAACATTGACCCTGGCGATCTCAAAGCGTTGCAGGTATTAGCCAGGGAGTATCTTGAATTTGATGCTTGTCAAATCAGGC
>Ga0082212_10003378_pt1 | contig 22658 bp, 18 predicted proteins | sample TergutNt197P3_FD_71548 | JGI IMG/M metagenome (GOLD analysis project Ga0082212, IMG submission 71548) | Neocapritermes taracua P3 segment gut microbial communities from Petit-Saut dam, French Guiana - Nt197 P3 | ecosystem: Host-associated > Arthropoda: Insects > Digestive system > Gut ...
TTACTCCTGGTTAGGTGTCTCATGTATCATTGGCACGTAGGGCAATGCCTATCTTTGACCAACCTGACCGTGCTGTAAACCAGTTAGCATGTGTATGGGAACCTTCTATATAACGATGGCATACTAACAATAATTCTAAGGGAGTTACATCATGTTCGTCAATCTCATTCAATGCCTAACTTTGGCTGTGGCCATTAATGCCCCACAGGAAAAACAGCCCCAAGCCTCAGGGCAAACAGCACCCAGTGCACAGCAGGATGCCAGGCCCCGAACCGTAAAGTTCACTGTAGACCCGACAGGGCTTCCAGACAACTACGCCTTCAGGATGGAGCTAAGGGCAAAAGTTGTCGTTTCCGACTTGGAAAAGGTAGACCGGCAGATGTTTATTGCAAACGGGGCCCTAGATACATCGGACGACAACATAGTCTGCTCCGTACTCTCTGATACGGCCCACACTTGGGATATTTCCTATAGTAACGGCAAGTCTGTAACCAAAACTCCCTTAAGCGTGGAATATATATTCCCAGCCAAACTGCCCATCCCAGAGGATGTCAGAATTCCCGTAATACGGATCGAGTTTGAGGGGGAATTGGCCCTGCTGGTTGACGGAGAAATAGACGCAAAAGTACCCCTAAAGAATGTTCAACGGTTTTCTCCCAGAGCAAACTACACCTTCCAGATCAAGAACGATGGTGAGGAAGACGGCAAGCCAGCAATAGACATAAATTTTTTGTCCGACATTCAGGCACCGGCCCCTATGGAGATGTCGCTCCAGTTCAATCCTGATGGTTCCGTCAAGGAAGCACATGATAGTAATGGCAATAAAATAAATATATCCAACATCCGTGTCATTAAGTGATGTTACTACAAACCTTGGCTTACTTAAATCTACCTGCAGGAGGCTCAAGTGCTTTTACGACTAATCATGGCTTCGATTTTTACCTTGGCCATTGGTGCACAAGAGAGTAAGAACAAAATCAACTTTGAAATACATGCAGTCGGCTTTCCCAAGGATTTTGTCTTTCAAGTAGAGCTGAAACTGAAGCACAAAATCATAGACACCCAGAAAACTGCCGCGAAAGCGGCGGAAGCAGGAGGCAGATATGCAATCACCAAGGATGCTTATCTGCTGGAGCAGGATTCTAAGGAGACGCACAGGTGGGAAATCTCATTTAATGAGAATGGGAAGGCCAAAATCGAGGGATCTCCTCAATCAGATACATACAGCTTTTCCAAGCCCGTGTCCGAGCTAAGCAACGCTCTTGCACTGGTTAGTCTGGATGGAAAGAGGACATTGCTGGCAAATGGAAGGGCTGTTGGCAATGCCAAACCATTTGGTCAAGGTAGGCCATTTAAAGAAGGGACTACCTATGTGCTCCTTATGTATAATCAAGGCGGTGATAGCGGTCAACTTTCTATGATGACTTACTTTTTGGCCAAAGAGGAACTGAAGGATGCATTGGAAGGGAAGTTCCCTGGTACAAACCAGCTTCCAGGCGGGTTGCCACAGCCCCCTCTTGGAAGATAAAGCAACTTGAATAGGAGTATTGACTCCTTACAGTGAAAAGTATGACCAGCCTTCATGGCTATGGTTTGGTTTGAGGTGTTGCCATGTTGAGACGCTTGATTGACATTTCTCTGATACTCGGCATTTCTGGTATGTGTTTCTACCTTGGAGCACAGGGTACCAGATCCCAATTTCAGGGCAACGCCGTATCAAACCAGCAGGGCATACTGTTTTACAACAAGAGCAAGACAGATAGGTCTGCAATAAATGCCATTGTGGGTAACAGGATACTCGTGGGCTGGGAGCCACTGGTGGCAGACTTTGAAACCCAGCCAGCCAACACGCCAAAGATAGACTCAGAGCGGCACAGCGAAGATATTTGGGCATTTTATTACATAGGCAACATGGTCGCCTCTGGCACAAGGATGCCTACCCCGGAAGAACTCGAAAGTGCCTATCAAAGCATTGGCATACCAAACAAGGTTCAATCCCTAAAACGCCTACTGCGTCGCAATCCATCCAACCTGGACATTTGCCTTGCACTGATGAAAGAACTTGAGAGATACGCTATCAGAAAGACCCGCCAGGCACTAAACCTCACTGCAAATAACAACCGACTGGATTCCATGGGTAGTACGATCGCCCCCCAGATAACCGAAATGCTGGACGACCAGTCTGACGCAAATATCTGGGGTGAACTGGCAGATATGTTTAGTGCCTCTTTTAATTCTGGCGATTGGGTGTCCATGCTACCAGGTTTTTTTGCGAGGGGGCAACTCGAAAACATGGCACTCTACAGCCCAAAAATGAAAGCACTCTATAAAAAGAACCTTGGGACAGTAGAAAGAGAATTGGAGGCTAGGCAGAACGACATCAATCTTTGGAAGATGTGGCAGGAGATGGCGCAAGCCTCTAACAGAAAGATTCTGGATTATTTTCCTGAATTACCAACTCTGCCAGAGGAAAGTGGCACGGTTTGGCCGCCGGTTAATGTCAAGGAGTGGATGAAACAGGAGGCAAGACAAAATAATTTGTGGCAAAAGTTAGTGGAAATGTCATGGCCTGAGTGGCCAATGATTCAATCATCATTGGATAGGTGGGCACCCGTGGGCATAATCCCTGCAGACAGAGACCCGGCTGATCCATTGAACAGAAATCGCTATGCCAATGGCTATACATTGCCATTGCTGGAAGCCTGTCTGAATAGCAAGGAATTTGTCAAAGCAAATGAAATTTACTTTGACATTTCGTCCAGGCCATCTTTAGAAAAAGAGACGAGGCAGGCAGTTGAGATGGCAAAGGCAGTAAACCATACATTCCCCCAGGCAGTTCCCCCGCAGAAAAGCCGCACTGCAGACGAACAAGAATCCTTTTTAGGCGATCCAATTGTAGGCAACGTAATCCGACAAAAGAGTCGTGAGGATGCCCTGGAGAATTTGTCTACCCGCAAAGGGTTATTGTACTTGATCATCATTGAGCCGCCAAAGCCTTCCAAAGTTGAGCAACTAAACGCATTTATCGACCCCCAAACAGGCAACGCAATGACCAATACCCCTGCCGGAGCCGAAGAGGAAGACCTGTTTAAGAAAAACCTGCTATTTTTGCTGAATCAGGCAGGGCTTGAGGAATATACGGTTCGCCCTTATACATGGAAGCACGACCAGCCAATAGCAGAGGAATTGATCGAGAGGGAACGCCTGCCCAAAAATACATATACCTGGGGCATCCTCGATAATAACAAGAAATACTACCACGGGGGCCATTCAGAGCCTAGCTCAGAAGCCATCTTTGAAGTAGTAAAATCTACGGGTATAAAGAGCCACACGTCCATTTACAAGGAATTTGCTGACAAGCACCCTGACTCTGTGACGGCAAAAGGATTGTTGCTCATTTCATATTGGGGTACTGCCCACTACCGGACGCTGAGCGCAGAGAAGGATGAATCAGGTTACATTAGCGATTCCAGCGACTGGGAAATATGGACTGACTACATCAGGCTTGCCACCGTACTGCTTCCCAGCATATTGGCACGACCCGATTTCATATTGTGGCCACAAAATCCCCTAAACGCGCCGACTATCAAAAACAGCAAGCTATTGCAACAGTTCGCAAGAAGGTACATCGAATCTGTAGAAGTGGCATTGCAGAACCGCCCACACACAAAAGAGCTGTGGGAAATATGGGTTGCATTTGCCCCATTTACAAATAGGTCATTACCCTCATTTATGGAGACATTGACCCCAGTCCCCGATCAGTCCGGTTTTCCGCCCACTTTTGTATATCCTGCACTAATAAAGGAATACAAATCATTGGACGCTTGGACGCAGATCATCAATTTGGTAGAGCCTATCTGGGAGACTTACCAAAATCGGGTTGATGCGGAAGAATCTATCAGCCACAGACTGACAAGAAATCTACTGGTGGAATACGTCAACCCCCTCTGCGAGGCTTACGAAAAATTGGGACAATGGACAAAGGCTGAAAAAATTCGAGATACTTGGACGAAGGCTGATGGGTGGAGCGAGCCGAGGTAGGGTATTGCGGTTCAACTTTTTGTAGTTGAACTGCTATAAGTGAACAAAAAAACGTAAATAGCTGTATTAACAAAAATTTATCTTAATTTTTGGCATTATTGATTTTATTTATAAGTTTGGTTATATAATTGTTACATTGGTCTTTTGGTATGTGGCGTTGTAGCCTCGTAACGAATGACACACTGCTTTTTGGGGAGAAATCTTATGGCGACAGCGGAACCTATCAGGGACAAGAAACAATTACGCAAGATGACGGATTACTGGCTGAAAAGGGGCAACCCTAGGAACCACGCCATAATTGTCCTCGGAGCCTACACTGCATTACGAATAGTAGACATCCTGAGACTCAGATGGGAGGATGTCTACGATGCCGGGCTGGGTGAGTTCCGTTCACATGTAGATCTTTCTGAAAAAAAGACAGGGAAGCAAAAGGTGATAGCCCTAAACAGCCAAGCGATAGCGGCCCTAAAGCGTTGCCTAGCAGAGAGGCAGGGAGAGTATGTTTTCGGCAACAATCGCAAGCTAGAGAAACCCATAAGCCGAGTACACGCATGGCGAATAATTCGGGCCGCCGCGGAGGGGATAGAGGCATCTGGAAGGATAAGCTGTCACTCTCTGCGAAAGACCTTCGGCTACTTTGCATGGAAGGCTGGAGAGTACCGGTGAGCTGATGGACATCTTTAAACACTCATCATTCGGTATCACCAGGAGGTATCTTGGGATCGCCCAGTGATGACAGGGACAGGGTCTACCTAAATATGGTGCTGTGGTAAATGGCCATTTTCAAAACCCGTCAGGGTTTAGAAACAACGGAGCGGTAGACTCCGAAAAAAAACGATTTGCCCCTATTTTTTTCCTAATCTTTATACTAAAACTATTGGTCTATTATTATGCAGACCTATTGAGGTGGTTCTAATGAAGCAGGCAATCGGTTTTTTACTCTGCGTGCTGTCAAATTTTTTGATGGCACAATCTGCTCCTAATTTCTCTGCAGATAGATTCCAGATAATATTGAGAAGTTCGCCTCGTGGGATGTTCATCGTCATTGAAGATGAAGATAATTCGCTAAATAAAGCATTCAGGAAACTGCTTCAGGAAGAGAGTTTGGCTGACTATAGGCTACGTCTGTGGAGCGTAGGCAGTGAAAGGGATGACGGCCTTCTGCAACACTTGAAATCGCGATTTTCATTGGATTCAGGTTTTCGTTGGGCTTTTTTTGATTCGCAGGAGCGATGTTTGGCTCATGGGACAGACCTTCCGAGTGGCCGTGCACTTGCAGACCAGTTGACCCAATTTGGGATAGAAAGCCCGGTAACCAGGTTAAGAGCCTTTGTTCGCCGCTATCCGGATAATCTTGATGGCAAAGTAGCTTTGCTAAATGTTTTTAGAAGCATTGCAGAAGAGCGAACTCGGGGTGTTCTAGGAGATCAGATAAACCAAACAAGCAACGATGAACCTCGACAACTTGGAGGCCCTTGGCGGAACAGGCGTTTGACTGAAGCGATGGAAGCAGTTAGAACCGAAGAACAGCCCGTTCAGTTGTCCCAAGAAGACGATACAAAAATTTGGCTCAGGTGGGCAGACGAATTTGACAGGCTAATGGCAAATGATCAGTGGTTAGAATCAGATTTTTCTTTTGATTTTGGAGAAGAGTACTTAGATAGGCACAGCCAAATCGTAAAAAATATTTACAATAAACGCATCGGGCTGGTTGAAGATGCACTCCGGAGATGGCCTAGTAGCAACAGGTTGTGGGGGATATGGCTTCACATGTTTTTGGTGGTAGGCGACAGGTCTGTGTTGAGGCTTGTTAATAGCCTGTCACCTATGCCCGACTTAGCCCAAGGAACATGGCCGCCGTATGAGGTCAAGATGGTTTTGCTACAAGAAGCCAGGCGAACAGGATACTGGCGGGATGTTCGGGATATGTTATGGGAATCATGGTTACAGTTTAGTCAGAGGATGTCTATGGTTCGGAGCGGTTTGGGCACTGCCGCTGTCAGAGAGTGGGGTGGGGGATTTGGAAACCCCAGAACGATTGAAATCCAGTGGCGACAGCTATTTGATCCTCTCTTTGAGTCACTTCTGATGACCGGAGATATTGTAGGAGCTGAAACAGTCATTTACCAACTAAATGAAAATGCTGGGTGGGAAGGAATATTCGACCTGGCCGCAACTGTTGCGTTGCGCTGTGAGTTGCCACAAATTGCGATGAGGTGGAAAAGATGAGAGTTGTAAACAGAGATAGCAATGTTTTTAGAGGCATGATAGTTAAATATTTGGGTTTTGCACTACTGCTTTGTTTTTCGTTACCATTGATTTCTCAGGGCCAGCGCCAAGGGCAGAACCAAAGGCCGGGGGGTAGAGGTATAGGTGATTCTCTGCCAGTGATATTGAATATGGTTCAAGGCAGACCGCCAGCCTCGTTGATACTCCTAGATAACCGAGATACCCCTTTGGAAGCCCAAGTAGCAAGTATGCTACGACAAGACCCACTGCTACCACTAAACCTCAACTTTATTAGACTGGATGCAAAAGCAGGTGCAGGCGCAGAATTGATATTAAGGGAGGGTTGGACACCTGGTGCATCAAGGTGGTGTCTCATGCTACCAGACGGAACAGTCGTCTTCAGTAGTGACAAGCCTCCTGCGCCTGACATGATAGTGGATGGCTTTAGAAGTGTCGGGCTTCGAAGCCGTGCTGAGGTCTTACAACAATTTCTTTCCAGCTATCCAGAACATGCCGAGGCCAGGCTTGCCCTCCTTGGAGAATTACGAGCAGTGGCTGAAACCAAGACGCAAAATGCACTTGGGATGACAACCACAATTCGAGGTGGTTCTCAATTCAACAACAACACTCCAGCACCTGCCTCTGAGCCACAATTGCTAGATTCAGACATAGATTTGGATATTTGGGGTCAATACGCAAAAGAAGCCGATTATGTATTTCAAAATGGAATTTGGAAACAGGACACCGCTCAGCTATGGGGTCGCAATCCCTTCAGAGGGAGTGGTATGGCGAATATAGGTTCTACCCCTGCTGGGTTGTTTAGAGGCGGAGGAACTTCTATTGTCAGTTCACAGGGGCAGTATAGCCCTCTGATGAAGAAGCTATATCTGCGATGGCTACCAGATATTGAATACGCACTTCAAAAGCGTCCATCCAGTATTGAACTATGGGACTTATGGTTAGTTGTCCAACGTGTAGCTGGTGGAAGAGATTTGGGTGCGCTAACGGCCAGTCTGGCACCCAGCCCCAATGACCGCCCCGAAGAAATACCCTCACCTCTTATTCGAAGGGATTGGATCAGGGATTGCATCAACAGGCAGGATTGGCGGATGGCCGAGGATGTTGCAAGGGGAGCTTGGGAAGCGTTATTAGAAAAGCCAGGCTCACCAAACAGGGGTGGGCAGGGTAGTTTACCACTTCGAGGTGGCAATAGGCCATCTGGAGGCAATTCTGCGACCTTAAACACCAGTGCATGGAGCAATGTTGCAGAACCGTATATTGAAGTATTGTTGCGCCAACAAAAAGCCAGCACTGCAGATGCAATTGTCCAGCGGTGGTTTAGTGATGGCGGTTGGTCTGGCGCGGCCATGAGGGCAAGAAATTTGGCAAACCGGCTAGGATTTGCTGATATGGGAAGCAGATGGGGAAATTTAGCTCCTGTGGCGAAATAGATTTTCATTCCCATAAACGCATAGCTTGCTACTATTTTTAGAAAATGCTATGGAAAACATGTAAACTTTATATCTTGGAGTATAAATGTCCCTTGTTTCCGAGATAGAGCGTAGAAGAACCTTTGCAATTATTTCTCATCCTGATGCTGGCAAGACAACCTTGACAGAAAAGCTCCTGCTCTATGGCGGAGCGATAGACAGAGCTGGTTCTGTAAAGGGTAGGGAGCGCGGTACACTGGCGCAGTCCGACTGGATGAGCATCGAACAAGAGAGAGGCATTAGCGTAACAAGTGCGGCAATGCAGTTTGAATATAAGGGGTTTGCAATTAATTTACTGGATACCCCAGGCCATCAGGATTTTAGCGAAGATACATATCGAGCATTAACAGCCGCCGACAGTGTTGTGATGCTACTCGATTGTGCAAAGGGGGTAGAAGATCAGACAAAAAAACTGTTCCGCGTTGCAAGTGAGCGCAAGCTCCCCATTTTTACCTTTATTAACAAATTGGACAGGCCCGGAAGAGAACCAGTAGAGTTGATTGACGAGGTAGAGGAATTATTTGGACTTTCCGCAGTTCCAATGACATGGCCAATCGGCAGTGGCTCCGACTTCAAAGGTGTATATATCCGGGCAACTGGTCAAATCCAAGTTTTTGAAAAAACAAAAGCTGGACAAAAGGCAAGGGTATTAGGTCAGGGTAGCTTGGATGACCTCGAAATATTAGAACTGCTTACACGGGAAGAGCAAGGGAGGCTAAAAGACGATATTGCTTTAATGGAAACTGTTCTGCCTACATTTGATAAAAATAGTTTTCTTGAAGGCAAGCAATCACCATTGTTTTTTGGGTCTGCCATAAACAATTTTGGAGTGTCTGAATTTTTAGACGAATTCTTAGGGTTGGCCCCTTGTCCCAAACCTCGCCAACAAAAAGATGGTGGCGAGATATTGCCAGACACAGCTTTTACAGCATTCATATTCAAGGTGCAGGCCAACATGAACAAAGCTCATCGTGACCGAGTAGCCTTTGCCAGAGTGGTTTCAGGACATTTTGAGCGGGGTATGGACGCACTACACGTCAGAGAAAAGAAAACAATCAAACTAAATTACCCCCACATGTTTTTTGGTCGCGAAAGGGCAATAGTTGACGAAGCCTATCCAGGCGATATTCTGGGGCTAATAAATCCAGGAATGTTTCGCGTGGGCGATGTGCTAAGTGCCCAGGGTATGGTTAATTTTCATGCCGTCCCTAGATTTTCTCCAGAGGAGTTTGTCTCAGTCAGATTAGCAGACCCCGGTGGCAGAAAGGGGTTTCTAAAGGGCATCCAACAAATCTCCGAAGAAGGGGTGGTTCAGGTATTTTGGCCGAAGAGTGGGGCACCTCTTCCAATTTTGGGAGCAGTTGGCAGGTTGCAGTTTGAGGTACTTCAACATCGCCTTAAAGATGAATATTCTTGCCCTGTCATACTGGAAAACAGGAATATCCAAATGGCTAGGTGGTTATTGGGGGGGTGGCCAGAGCCAAATAAATATTGGGGGGAGCTTGTGGAAGATGGCGATGGAAACCCAGCGATATTGTTTGAAAATGACTGGCAAAGGCGAACAACAGCGGAAAAAAATGAAAACATAGAGTTTTTGTTGCATCCACAGACATAATTAGTATTAAATGTTTTTGTGGGTTATAGTTGATTAAAGAGGTCGTGGGGGTTTAGATGCAACAAGAAATACGCCCAGAAGATTTTATCGTCACTGAGCAGGACGGTACAAGAAGAATAAACCATGATGTCATCGAATCCTTCGGGCTTTTTAATCTACCCAAAACTGTGATGAGAAATGCACTGATGGTCTATTACGATAATGCCGCTAGGGATGGGCGACAATCAGCGTCTACCATGCGAACTTTTATTGGCCTTGCGGCATCAATAACTCGTTTCCCCAAACAAGTTGCGATTAATTTCACAAGAGGCGTAGCATATCGAAGGAACATGAAGATGCTACGGCGGTTTAGTCGGTAGGCTTTCTGTTGCAGATGCCAGAATGGTCTAAGCTCTGAGACTCTTTGCTAGCAGTTGGGTGCGGATAAAATTATCTAGGTCGCCATCCAAAACTTTTTGTGTCTGGCTTGTTTCAAACTGAGTTCTGTGATCCTTTACCATTTGATAAGGTTGCAAAACATAACTACGAATTTGGCTACCCCACGCCACATCTGCCTTTTCACCTGATGCAGTAGATATTCTTTCCTGTATTTTTCTCTGCTCCAATTCATATAGCCTAGCTTTAAGAACTTTCATTGCCGTCGCACGGTTTTGGATTTGGCTACGTTCATTTTGGCAACTCACTACAATCCCAGTTGGCAGGTGGGTGAAGCGCACTGCTGATTCAGTGCGGTTTACATGCTGTCCACCTGCACCACTTGCACGAAATACGTCAATTCGGAGTTCTTTTTCAGGAATATCTATGTCTATCGTGCCATCCAATTCCGGGGCGACATGTACCGCCGCAAAACTGGTATGTCTTCTTTTTGCAGAATCAAACGGACTAATCCGCACTAAGCGATGTACACCGGCTTCAGCCCTGAGATAGCCATAGGCATAGGGAGCAGACACCATAAAAGTTGCACCCTTAATGCCAGCCTCGTCCCCATCTTGGTAGTCAATCATTTCTGACTTCCAGCCTTTTGACTCGCAGAAACGGAGATACATCCGCAACAACATTTCTGCCCAATCGCAACTCTCTGTGCCACCTGCCCCAGGAGCGATTGATAAGATTGCATTATTTTGATCCAGCTCGCCTGCCAGCATCATCCGTAGCTCTGCCGATTCTACTTGTTCCCTCAATGATATTTCTACAGAATTTGCCTCATCCAACATTTCAGAATCTTCTCTGGATAGTTCAAGTGCAGTAGCCAAATCTTCCAACCCCGAAGTAAGGCGTTTGGATGTATCAATATCTTCAGTTAGGAGGCTACGTTTTTTCAATACCGGCTTGGCTCGATCGGGATCATCCCAAAACCCAGATTGACCTGCCTGTTCTTCAATCTGTTCTAACTCAAGAGCTTTCCGTTCAGGGTCTAAATGGGTAATTAACTGGACTATTCTTGGTTCCAGTTCATTTTTTGACCTCATCAGGCTTTCAATATCCATGTGTAGTCCCAAAATTTTTTCAGTAAAATTTATTAATGCAACGTCATCTAAAAATAAACCCATATTTTAGTGGGTCACTTGGGTCAATCCACATTTCATTTCGCCCAATGATCGAGGCTCGACCAGATACTTCAGGAATGATGGCATCATGTTGGCCAAAAGTTGTTTCAGCAGTGGCGCAGGTTGTAAAACACGTTCCCAAAATGCTTTCTATGGTGATTTTTTCTCCAAGTGATATTTCGCCTTTGGCAAAGTGAATTGCGGCTCTTGCACTCACCCCTGTGCCTGTGGGCGAGCGATCTAGCTCGCCATTAGCAAAGATGCAAACATTGCGACTGTGGTTTGAATTGTTATGCGGAGGGCCAATGATAATAGTGCCATATAAAAATCCCAGATCGGGTTCAAAGGGATGTTCGATCTTGCGGCGCGCCATAACTGCGTTTTTGACAACCATGCCTACTTCAATGAGTTGTTGGAAATTTTCGATGCTCAATCCGACCTTTAGATCGCTGGCCTGCACAAAAGCATAGAAGGCTCCTCCATAAGCTATGTCATATTTGAGTTTGCCTAACCCGGCAATATCTACTGTTTCATCCATAGCATAAAGGAATGATGGGACATTAATAAATGAAACACTCTTCACTCTTCCTTTGGAACGATGAGCAGTAGCGACTACGCGTCCCGCAGGAGTGTCCATGTTAATTATTGGGTGATCTCCATGTTTTTCGATAAGTCCTAAATCCAGCATTACAGTGGCAAGGGCAATAACCCCATGTCCACACATAGTGCTATAGCCTTCGTTGTGTGTAAACAACACCCCAACATCGCCATCTGGAGTCACTGGTTCTGTTATTATCGCCCCGTACATGTCTGCATGTCCCCTAGGCTCCCACATCATTGCCTTTCGGAGGTCGTCGTAGTGTTCCTTCATATATCGACGTTTTTCGAGAATGGTTTTTCCATGAATTTCCGGCAGGCCGTCAATGATAACCCGTAGTGGCTCTCCACCGGTGTGGGCATCTATTGCAGTAATAGTTGACCAGTCATTAGGAGCCTTGATTTCAGGGCGCATTGCTTACCACCTGCAAAAAATATGTCAGCCTAAAATGATAGTTTAAAAACCCAAGCATGATGGCAGGGAGGTTTTTTACGAATACTATCAGGAATAAATACAGTCAGTTTATCATCTAGGCTCGCTTGCGTCCTGAGGGGCCGCGCTGTTCCCAGCAAAGAAGCTTGGTGCTTTTTGGGGATTAGGGCAAGCGGAATTGATACTTTTTCTGGAAGATCAGTTGTCTGTTCATCCTGCAACAGGATTGCGTACAATGAGCCATCACTACCCTTTGTAAAGAGCAGTGGAGACTCAAAATTGACTTCTATTGGGCGACTACCATAAATAGCTTGGCCGTTTACCTTCATCCACTCGCCAATTTCCTTTAGACGCGTATAGGCAATGGGGTCAAAATTACCCTCAGGATCAGGACCGACATTGAGTAGAAAATTGCCCCCTCTGCTAACAATTTTGCAGAGTAGATGAATCAGGGTAGTCGTACTTTTATACTTATCTCCAGGCACATAACTCCATGAGTCGCCCATAGTCATACAGGTTTCCCAGGGGTATGGCGGTGCGGTTTCAGGGATTTGCTGTTCAGGTGTTCTGTAATTTTCAAACTCTCCGTGAACATCCCTATCCACTACCAGGATGCCAGGCTGGTGCATCTTTGCCATTGTCGCAACTTGAGCCATATTAATATCTTCTCTGGGAGCCCGCACCCATCCCCCATCAAGCCACAGGATGTCAATTTTTCCATATTCGGTAACTATCTCCCTTATTTGCTCGTGGGTATAGTCAACAAAAGTCTTCCATCGTTCAGGATATTTACTTAGGTTATAGTTGGCGCGCCTGTTGAATGGCGGAAAATGAGGCCACCAATAGTTTTCTGAATGCCAGTCTGGCTTAGAAAAATATGCTCCGATGCCAAAACCCTTTGACCTAAAAGTGTCAAATACAACTTTGGCAATATTGGCGTTTTGATTTCGACCAAATGGATAAGCTGGGTTTGTAATTTTATAGTCGGTTGTGCTTGTGTCAAACATGCAAAAGCCGTCATGGTGCTTAGTAGTAAAAATGACATACTTCATTCCAGCATCTTTTGCGGCATCCGCCCAAGGGACAGGATTAAACTTGGTGGGGTTAAATGTTTCCGGAAGAGCCTCGTACGCAGACTTATATTGAAAATAGCCTTCCTTGCTAAACGGCCCCATTCTCCCATTCCAATCTTCATCTTCAGGGCAGATCGACCAAGATTCAACAACCCCCCATTGGCTATATGGCCCCCAGTGCATTAACAGGCCAAACTTCCAGTCCTTCCAACGCTCTAATTGTGCAATTACTTCAGGTTCAGTTGGCGCTATGTAGTCCTGTGCCTCAAGGGTTGAAAAAAATACAAGTAAAGAAATAAGAGTAGCTTTCAAGTGAACACCTCCCATCCAACATGGCTGGCTTGTGGAATTTATTATAACTAATTTGTTGCTTTAGTTGTAATGACTCGTACTGAACTCAATTTGGTATCATCTACTGTGTCGCACACTTTCAACTAGTTCCCTAATCTGCCCTTCTACTTCTTCCATGAGAGCCTGCCTGTTTGGATAGTCTTTCGGATGCACGGCCTTGCCAAAAATGACTTGTATTTTAGCTGGCCTAAGATGCCTAGCACCTTTGGGCAATACTTCCCATCCCCCTACCGTTGCAAGTGGGACGATTGGTACTTCTGCTTTAATTGCTAAACTAAAGCCCCCCTTTTTGAATTGCCCCAGCCGACCATCCCGTGTTCGGGTTCCCTCTGGGAAAATTACGACATTTTTTCCCTGCCTAATTTGTTCTGCGGCTTCAGATATGCTCTTGGCGGCCTTTTCACTGTTGCCCCTATCAATAAAAATGATTCCTGCCGCTCTTGTAAGCCATCCGACAAAGGGCATATTCCTTATCTCTTTTTTGGCAATGAAGACAGCCATAACCGGAATGGCTCCCATGAGCAGGGGGGGGTCGAGGTGGCTTTCATGGTTGGACATAAAAATTGCAGACATGGTGCCATTTCTTATTTCTTCTGGAACTCTTTCCCAGCCTTCGGCTGACCATTCAGCACCGTTGATCCATAGTAATTGCCTAGCCCACCACTTGCCAATTACAAAGAAAGCTCTCATACCACCCATAAATGGAGCCGCTGACAAAACAAAAACTGTCACCAGCACTACAGACACCAATCCCCAGGGGACGCAGAAATATCCCCATGTGGTAGTAGAACGTAAGCACTTCAGCATCTGACCTCCAGTATCAATTCTAGCACGTAAAATTAATGGTCAGATTACGGGGAGATTGTTAGCACTGGGTAGCTATGCTCAACGAAACACATATGCTACAATTTGATTACTGTGGCCGTTCCGCGTTCCAAACCCAGGCTGAAAGCTGTATAGGAATCCAATTATGTTCAAAAAACTAACAATGTTTACCATGATAGCAGTTGTGTCGGTTTTGCCCATGTTTTCTCAGACAGACATGGAATACGTGCTCATAAGGCATAACGGCAACAAGATAGTTTTGATCGGGGAATGGAGGGCAGGGGACATAGGCAAATGGAGAGAAATACTCAGTGCAGAGGGTATTTTTGAACATGGTTTTACTTTGTTGGACAGAAATGCTTTTTCAAGTCAGGGTAGTAGTAGTTTTGGAGTAAGAAACCTTGATGCTTTTGAGGGATGGTTCAGACAACGATATGCACTCAGTGCTACTGCCAGGTGGGCAGTATTGGATATAAAAAATGAGTTGATTGTTTCTGGAGTTGAACAACCCAACTCCAAAGAGTTTGATCAGATGCTTGAGCAGAGGGGTGTCCGTAGCCCATTGAGAAAAGTGAGAGACTTCCTGAGAGAAAACCCAGACCACCTTGACGCAAAGACAGATCTTTTGAAGGAAGTCCGTCGCAGAGCTATCCACGTTATGCCTACCAACCCCACCGAAGACCTGGATGATGAAACTGACTTGAGAACATGGCTGGTGCTGGCATCCGAGGTGGATAGAGTGTTCAGTGGCAACTGGCTGGGCATTGAAAATCAGTTTTTTAGACAGGAAGAAGATCAACCGGAGCGGTACAGCAAATTGATGCGAAAGGCATTTGAAAAGCACATCGGTACCGTTGAATCGGCTCTGGAGTTGTCACCTGCTAATGAAACTCTGTGGAATATTTGGGCATGGATGGCCAGAAGCATACCCGAATATAAATGGAATAGCTTTATTGGTACATTTGTAAAACTCAGTATTTTTCAAAACTATTTGGTTTCACCTTCTCCTGAAGTCTGTGCATGGCTCGTAGAAGAGGCAATGATAGCAGGCGATTGGGATATGGTAGTTAATCTTGCGAAACAGGCGAGAAGGTTTACTACTCGGACTGCCATGGCACAAAAGAGCGACTGGCACCCTGGTTCCGGACTTATTAGCTTCGTTCCAAGGTCTTGGCGTGATTCAAAAAAAATTGAGAGCTATCCAATAAAATCAGCTTATGCCCCACATCTCGAAGCTCTGTTAAGGCTTGGCAGAATTGAAGAAGCACATACCATTTTTGATGAAATGATTAGAATCGAAGGCAGTATTAGCACCGACGATTACAAGTCTGATAATGCCCTTATGGCGGCAAATGCCGCACGTAAGGCGGATATGGAAGATATTGCAAAGATATGGGAACGTGGAGAGCTGGTCAACAAAGTTCTCTATACTAAACCGCTCTTCCAGGAACCTTGCTTCCTTGTTGCTACTGAAAGATTAGCAATAGACAAGGGCCTGTTTGGTGATATTCAGCGGTTAGGTGTCATGCTCTCGCCAGCGGTTCCAACTTATCCTAGTGTTGGTTTTCGCGATATAGACACACTTGGGTGGAAAAAAGATGACGGAGAAAAATGGGCACTACTGGATGGCACTGGAGTGATGCTGGCTCAGGGGACTGACTTGCCAGACCGGGATGACATACAAGCGATTATTAAACGCACTAATATGAAAAGCAGTAGAGAAATTTTACAAAATTATATCTCTGAAAACGGAAGCTCTCTGGGGGTGGAACTCCATCTCATTCGTGCCCCACGGGTTATAGGTAGTGATGAGGAAAGGGAAATAGTCACCAGACTCTTCAACAAAATGCTGAGTGAACATCCTGAATTAATGATTGTTTTGCCTGAGATACCTTTTATTTTCATCTCAGAGACAATTGACCCTAACCCAGCCATTAAGCCTTTGGCACAGGGGATGTTGGCGGTAATTGAACCCTTACTCGGCAGAAAACCATCCGACATTGGACTTTGGTATCAATGGATTTTTTGGAGAGATATCGAAGGCGACGGACGGCTCCTTGAAACGCTAATGGAAAAGATAAAATATAGCCCCCTAACAGATGATTCAGGTATTCCGCCATCTATCATGGATAAGTATCTGGCAGAATGCAAGGCAAATGGTGATTGGGGTAAAGCGATTTCGTTGTTAGAGCCTGTATGGGAGAGGGAACATGCTAGGATAAGCGAGCCGGTGGATGTTGCAATTGTAGTTAAACTACCCAAGAGTATGCTGGGTGACACGATTGGCATCAACCTGATAGAAGCCTACCTACAGGCTAATAAGCCACTCGATGCAGACAAGATATTTAACGCAGTCATTGGTTTTGGTAGCAGTTTCAAGAATATCTCTAAGATTACAGAGCTGGCAAAAGAAAAGGGCTACGACAGACTTGCCCAGGAGTGGGAGTCGAAGGTAAAGAAATAATATTAAGTTGCGTTTTAAGTCAGTTGAATGCAACTCAGCATCAGCAACCTCCCAGCATCATGTCGTCCAACAAGAGCGTCAATCCTGCTGACGCACCGTACCAGCGGATGTCTGAGCCTACTTCAACTATGTTGAGTAGCATGTCCCTAATGTTTCCGGCAAAAGTCATGCGGTCAACGCTCTCTTTGAGAGAACCATTTCGGATGCGTATGCCACTGGCTCCAACACTCAGATCACCCGAAACAGGGTTTACTGTATGTAGCCCCATTATTTCAGTGATTAATACACCATTGTGCGCTTGTGCAATGATGGACTCTTGATTTTTTGTGCCTGCAATAGGAAACAAATTGAAAGCGGTGATACCAGGGTTGCCAGCCGTGCCACGCCCAGCGTTGGCAGTTGTAGCCACTCCCATTTCGGATGCGGTACGGAGGTTATGCAAGTAGGAAGCTAAGATGCCATCCTGAATCAACACATTTTTTCTAGTCGGCACTCCCTCGCCATCCCAAGGCGATGACCCAAGCCCCTCTGGTAAGCGTCCATCGTCTATGAGAGTCAACATCGGCGAAGCAATGGGTTGCCCAATTTTGCCAGCAAATAAACTGCGACCCCTCAATACTGATTCTGCATTGAGCATGGCGGCGACTATGCCTAACAAGTCAACAGCAACTTCAGGATGCAATACTACAGGGTATTTGCCCGCTGGTAGTTGTTTAGGGTTTAGCTTTGTCTTTGCTTTTTTGGTGGCCTCTCGCCCAATGGCTTGAATATCTATTGCATCCGGATGTCGCCCTATATCACTGTGCCATGCGGCTTGACGATCGTTATTGTTTTCGGCGGCCAATTCGATGCTTGCCGAGCAGGAACTAGCCACTCCTGGAGTACGAATACCCTTGTCGGTAAGCAATAAACCAGCCCCGCACCCATCTGCCCAAGATGAGTCGCGGACGGCGCATATTTTTTTGGATGCTTTTCGTGCATATTTTTCTAATTTTTTCGCCCGTTTAATGCGGTCGGATGGAGTTAGTGCCTCTGTTCGGGCATCAAAGCGACTTGGCAGGTCGTCAACGCCATCTGGTTCAGCTTGGCGAATCCAAGGGTCTTCATCACCAAGGGCAGAGAGTTCCCATGCTTGCTGAAATAAATCCTTTACGTCTGTGCGGGTCATGTCTGTGGTGGTTGTGCTACCAACCTGTATACCGTTTTTCCCTTGGCGTAGCACCCTGACTCCCAACCCTCCCCGCTTGCTGGTAGTCAAGTCCTCTAACTCGCCATTTGATACCTTTGCCTTTCGGGAGCGCGAAACTGATAGAAATGCCTCAGCCCCGCAAGCACCCAGCATCTTTGCATATTCGATGCCCTCCATCGCAGACTCTTCAAGGCTCTGGGAAATCATAGATCGAAAAATTTGTTCATCCTGCATGGCAAGTCCGTTTGTTGATAAAAAGAAGTTAAACAACAATCATCGATTGAGCGAGCATATCGCTACGATAATATAAGGTTACAATTCATATTGTTGTACGGCAATATGCAGAATTGCTATACTACTATTGTAAAGATGGCAAGATTGATGCTCCAGATGGTAACGAGGCTCCGTAATAGCCTCTAGCGAAAGAAAGGGATGAGGATGGAAGCACGAGCGATGCGTTGTTCTGCCTGCGGTGCGTTGGTGGATGAAAATTCGCCTTCTTGTCCTTATTGCAGGGCTACCCTTTCGAGGGTTGCATGTCCCAAATGCTTTGGCCATGTCCCTGTGAATGCAAGGCACTGCCCTGCCTGCGGGAATCCGGTTGGAGATGAGTCAGAATCTGAGCAGGGGGAACTGCTATGCCCAAACTGCAAGTTGGAGATGGAGACATCTACACTGGGAGACATAAAACTACATAATTGCGGTAGGTGTGGTGGGTCATGGCTAGACAATGATATTTTTGAAAATTTAAGTGCGGACAGAGAGCAGAGAGGTCGAATTTTTTTGGGGCTTGGCTCAAACGTGGGTAGCGTTATGCCTGAGACAACCATCACCTATCGTCCATGTCCAGTCTGCCATAAGCTGATGAATAGGTTTAACTATGCAAAAATTTCTGGCGTGATACTAGACCTTTGTAAGACGCATGGAGTTTGGTTTGATAAGGATGAATTGGGTGCAGTCATCAATTTTATTGAAAAAGGGGGGCTAGTTAAGGCTCAACAAAGGCAACAGATGAAATTGGAAGATGCGCAGAGGGATGCACGGTCGGCAATAGCGTCTATGCCGATGGATTCTTCGATGTATGACAGTAGCTATTTTAGAAAACGAAAAGGCCAAGTGGAATTTACAGACGTTGTAAATTTTATTGATGATGTTATTGGTTTTTTTAAGAAAAGGGAGTAGAGGTCTTTGTAGTGGCTAGGAAAAACAGTGGATACCGCTATCGCTGTGATGGTTAGTTTTCAGTTTTCAGAAAATAGGGATCAGAAAATAGGGATCATGGACTAGGAGTAGTTGCCAGTGGCTACTATTTTTGTGCTTGGGTGACTAATTGATGGAATTTTTCAGGATCTAAACTGGCTCCACCAACAAGGCCACCAGCTACTTCAGGGGTTTGCAGTAGTTCTGTAGCGTTTTCAGGCGTTACGCTACCCCCATACAGGATCGGAATATCTTTTCCAGGCTCTCCGAGTAGGCGTATCATTTCTTTGCGAATAAAGACATGGACTTCTTCTACTTGCGCGGGTGTTGCAACGCGTCCGGTGCCGATTGCCCAGATTGGTTCATAGGCTATCCAAATTGAGCCAGCTCCTACTTGAGAAAGGATGGCTAATTGGCGACTGATGACTTCTAATATTTCGTTAGATTCGCGTTGGGCAAGGCTTTCCCCAACACAGAGTAGCGGTAGTAAATCATTTTCTCTTGCAGATATGATTTTAGGAACCAATGTGGCTTCGGTTTCGCCATAGTACTGTCTACGCTCTGAGTGTCCCAAAATTACACCATAGCAACCGATATCCTTTAACTGAACCATACTTACTTCGCCAGTATAGGCACCTTTGGGTTTATCCAGTCCATTTTGTGCGAACAGTAACACGCCGGAGTCTTTCAATCGACTACCCACAAGTTCCAGATAAGGATACGGGGGTGCAATGCCTACGGCGATTCCGGTTTTTTGCGTATATTCAGCGACGAATTTTGAGCAAAAAGCCTCGGCATCTGCTCGCAGATGGTTCATTTTCCAGTTGGCAACAATGGCTTTTATGGTTTTCATTGTCATACCTCCAGAGCTTTTACACCAGGCAACTGAATGCCGGATAAAAATTCTAGACTTGCTCCGCCTCCGGTGCTTATATGAGAAATCCTGTGTGCAACTTTAGCTTTGTTTACAGCCGCTACACTATCGCCTCCACCTACTAATACAAATGCTTGCTGGTCGGATGCTTTTGCCATTTCTTCAGCAATTGTAAGTGTTCCTGTAGCAAAGGCATCCATCTCAAAAACACCCATAGGCCCATTCCAGATCAATGTTTTGGCATTTTTTATTTCTTCCATGTAGCCTGCAATGGTTTCTGGACCAATATCTAGCCCCATCTGCCCATCTGGGATAGCAATGCCGTCTGTTACTGTTGCTGGCGAGTCTGCCTTGAATTCCGGAGCGACTACATGGTCGAGAGGCAACAATAATCTAGTACCTTTTTCTTTTGCTTCTGCCAGAATTTCACTAGCCAATTCCAATTTGTCTTCTTCGCAACGACTCTTGCCTATTGATATTCCTTGAGCTTTTAGCAGTGTATAACTCATTGCGCCCCCAATTAGGATTGCATCGGCTTTGCCCAAAAAGTTTCTGATAAGGTCTATTTTGTCGGAGACTTTTGCACCTCCCATCACAGCCACTAATGGTTTTTTGGGGTTATGGGTTACAGTTCCCAACGCTTTTAACTCTTTTTCCATCAGGAAACCTGCGGCTACCCGATCTTTTGGAAACAGTGGAACAACACCAGCAACTGAGGCATGTTCGCGATGCGCACTCCCGAAAGCATCGTTTACATAAGTGTCGGCTAGTCTTGCGAGTGCCGAGCAAAATTCCGGTTTATTTTTTGTTTCACCTTTATCGAAGCGGAGGTTTTCAAGCAAGAGAACTTGGCCTGATTTGAGCGCGGTTGCCTCTCTCTCTACTTCTTCACCTGTGACGGCGGAGGCCAAGCGACAATCTAGCCCCTCTTTGTCCTCAAGCCATGCGGCAACAGGTGCCATGCTATATGGAGCCTCGAAGCCTACACCTTCTGGACGACCAAGATGAGAACAGAGCACAACGGAAGCTCCTTGTTCTAGTATGAACTTTAGAGTCGCCATTGTTTCTGTAATCCTTGTCGCATCTTTGATTTCGCCATCTGATATGGGCACGTTAAGGTCTGCCCTCAAGAAAACGCGGTGTCCTTTTAGTTCTAGTTCATTGAGATTTCTGAAAGTCATAGTCGTCCCCTTTTGTGGTTAAGATATTATCGCTTACCTATCAAGAGAAATGAAGTATTTCTGTTGAGGTCATTTCAAAACCATGTTGTTTGTTTGCGCCTCCATACCCGCCGTCTCCTGCTTAATGACTGCAAATTGTGAAATAATACCGTTTTTTGTCACCAATGCCATCTTCCTATCAAATTCGTTGCTTCAAAACTCCAAAGGGTTTTGAAAATGGCTCTATTTTCCTGCTTCTAATTCGAATTCAGGGTCTGGGTAGGAGAGTATTTCGGGGCCGTTTTTAGTGACAGCTACCATGTGTTCAAACTGAGCACTCATTTTGCCGTCTTCTGTCCGCACTGTCCAACCATCCGATTCTAGTTTGCACTTGTGAGTACCCATGTTTAGAATTGGCTCGATGGTAATAGTTACGCCTGGTTCCATCCTAAAGCCAGTTCCAGCCTTCTGTTCTGCGTGGAGTACTTGGGGATCTTCATGCAGATTGCTTCCAATACCATGACCTGTCCACTCTCTTACAACGCTATAGCCTCTCTCTTCCGCAAATTTTTGCACGGCTGATGCCATATCACCCATTCGTAGACCCACTTTGCAATAACTTACACCTAGAAACATTGCCAATTGAGTGCTAGCAATCAAGTCTGTTAAGTCTTCACGCACATGACCAACTCCAACTGTTAGGCAGGTGTCCCCATGAAAGCCGTCTAGTTTGGCTCCGCAGTCAATTGCCACTATGTCACCATCTGCCAACACATAGTTATTTGGTATTCCATGTACAACGCGGTCATTTACTGATAGACATAGAGTTGCAGGATATCCCCTATAGCCCTTGTAGCTTGGAATAGCCCCTGCCTTCCTAATATAGTTTTCTGCCAGCTTGTCTAGTTCTATTAGCGTAGTGCCTACTTTTGCCGCTCTGGCCGCAACCCTTAATGCGTTTGCGGCGACTCGCCCGGCTTCTTTTAGCTTGTCAATTTCCTTCCGGTTTTTTAATCGGATGTTTTCGCGAAATGCCAAAGCGATTCTCCTCAAAGAGTTAAACTACTATAGTCTATCCTGATTCCGGAAGGATATAGCGGTTCAACTACAGTAACTCAGCAACAAAATCAATCAAGCCAATGTTTGATAAAAGATGATATTACTATGGTTATTGTTGATTTTCGTGACATAATTTATTAATAAATGCGCTTCGTGTCAAACATATGTCAAAAAGACGGGCGCGGACTCTACTGTCCCTATTTGACGAAAATGGACATTATTTCTGACTTTCTCATGTGATTGCGACAACCAAATACTTCGAGCGTGATGTCACTGGGTTCCCCTAAAGCTAGTGCGATCGGGGCTTGGGCATTGGAAAAGCTCTTCTGAGTGTACAGCAGTCAATATCCAGATTCAACATCAGTATAAATCCCACAAATTCCGCTATGTCGGCTATGATTGAGTTTGGAAGTAGGTAGAATGACACATGGCTAACCCAAACAAACCAAATTGGGCCTCAATAGGCGAATGGGCGATAAGTTTCGCCAAAGACTGGGAAAACGCCAAAAGT
>Ga0082212_10003379_pt1 | contig 22658 bp, 14 predicted proteins | sample TergutNt197P3_FD_71548 | JGI IMG/M metagenome (GOLD analysis project Ga0082212, IMG submission 71548) | Neocapritermes taracua P3 segment gut microbial communities from Petit-Saut dam, French Guiana - Nt197 P3 | ecosystem: Host-associated > Arthropoda: Insects > Digestive system > Gut ...
CCACGTTCACTTCATACGATAGTATTGATACTCCTGCACACTGAGGAGGCAAGGTATAGCTCCATGTGGCTCCCTCCAAAAAAGCATCAAAGTAAAGATCCAGATTGCAGGTTATGTCACCGCCGAGCTCCGCCGCCGTGAACACCCGTGTGCTGTTGCCGGCCTTCACCGTGACCGAGCCGGAAGCCTCAAGCCCGGTCATGGTCACCCGGAACTCGCCGTTGCGATCTGTCACGTAGCTATTGGACAGATCAGCCGCATGGGCCGCGCGGACCGAAAAAAGCCTGTCCAGAAATTCCCCAGCCTGGGCCAGGAAACTTGCGGGCACGGACGGCGTCCCTGCCTCGGCAAGGGTCATGACGCCGCTGGCGGAGACACGCACCGTCTGCCCGGCAACATACCCGTCAAAGCTGTGTTTGAGGCGGAAGGTAAACACATCCCCGCTGCGGCCCACAAACTCGATATAATAGTTGTCCTTGGCCCGGTATTCCAGGATGATCCGGTTCTCCCGATCCACGAACTCATGGCGGGACGCGGAAACGGTGCGCATCGCCGCCACCTTGGCATGGCTGAGCTGCTTCTCGAAAGGCATGTCAAAGTGGTAGGTCAGGCGCAGGCCGAACTCGGTATCGTTGCGTCCGCGCTCGGTGCTGCGCTGGTTCCAGAAGGCGGAGACAAGGGGGACGGGGGTGTATTCCAGGCCGTATGACCACACGCGCGGGTCTTTTTCCAGCTTGCGGGTGGAGAACATGGACACATGATCGCCGTACCATTGGGTATAGGCTCCGGTTACAACCAGATTCCGGTAAAAGGGCAACGCACCTTTTACCCGCACATCCCATCCTTGGGCCGGGCGTTCTTCCACAAAATTGCGGTCAAAGTCATAGGAACCTTTCCAGCCGGAGAGCGGGAAATAATAGTTGGCGGCGAGTTTCAGCCAGTCATATTGCGCTTCCAGCCCCAATCCCCCGCGCTGATGGGAACGGGTAAAGTCATTGTCAAAGAAGATGTTGTAGCCGACCATCCAATTGCCGGAATCAAGGGTCGTGCCGTCTGCGCCCCCCCTTCCCCCCTTTTCCATAATCGCCGCCGGATACCAGCGCTGCCCAAGGCCGAAGTTGCCTATCCAGCGATCAGCCGCCCGCCCATGCCTGTCATCCCCGCCGCTCATGCCCGACATGCTGCGCGCGCCCACTTGGGTGAATACGGTGGTGTACTGCCCGTCATAGAAGGGATAGAGCACATCCCCCTCGCCATTAACCCTGCCGTCCAGGTCAACCATGAAGTTGAACCGCGCCCGGCCCTTGTCCGTAAGACCCGTAAAAGCGGCCTCGCCCATGCTGTTCAAAAAGCCCAGGCCGTAATTGAGGCCGCGCTGCATGAAATAGCGCTGCGGGTCGGCCATGTCGAACATGCCGTAGCCCCGCATGGAGCTTGGTCTGCGGGTGGACATATCGCCAAGGCGGTAGTTGTAGCCCGGCATGGGGTCATAATGGGGGTCATAGCCCGCGCCGTACCAGCCGCCGGGGGCATTGGAGCCGTAACTGCCTCCATAGCGCCCATTCCCGTAGCCCAAGCCGTGACCCATATAGCCATCTGCCCGGCGTCCGTCAAAATTGGCGCTGGCGGCGTTGTTGCCTGTCGTGCCGTCCGCCCGCCGCGCCGTGCCATCCTGGTGGAAACCAAGGCCTTGATCCGCATTGGGGGTATGGGGATCGTACTGCGTATCCGCCAGACCCGGCAAACCCATGAAGCCGGTGACGCCGTTAAACAGTATTTCCGTCATGGTCTTGGGACGATCAGCCCTGCTCTTGGTGGCCTGATATGCAGCCCCTCCCGGCAGCGGGCCGCTCTCAAAGGCCACGCGGGCCTCTTCATGAATGCGCCGTGCTTCTTCAGTCAATGCCTTGCGTTCCGGGCTGTTCAGGCGGCGTAACACATGCTCGTCGCCGGAATAGCCGACGCTGCCGGTCATGGCGGGCAAGGGCAGGCCCAAAGAGAAAATCAGGGTGAACACAACAAGGCGGACAAGGCCACTACGCAATGCTCTGCAGCGGGGACCTTGTATTGAGGTGGGATGACGCACGGGTTGACTCCTGGACAGTTACAGGTTGCGGGAAGCCGGAATATGGGCATGGCGCACAACGCCAATCTCTGCTGTCCTCATCCGTACGCCTACCGGCTACGGCTGAGGCGAAGACTCGCCTACGGCAAAGGCAAACGGCCCTGCCTCCCATGTGGAGACAGGGCCGTCGTGCAAATGGCAAAACCACGCCGGGCTTGGAAACAGGCGCGTTATGGAAGGGTGTTAATGTGTGTGTGTGTGTGTGTGTGTGTGTGTGTGTGTGTAGCAAGAAGTGAGCCGAAATTTTGCCTTCCGGTCAGCTTTTTAGCCTGGAAAGAACCGATGCAATACACCACGCGCGCACACCTCGTTACGTCAATAATACGGACGTTTAGCACGTTGTTGTACGATATGCAAGGGACTACAACGGATTTTGAGGAGAGTGCTGTTGACCTCTCCGCTTGGCCGTTGCCAAAGCGGACGCGATCCGGGCCTTGTAGGGGAAATAGCGCCAAGTGCGCGAAGGGGTGAGCAGGGGCTTGCTTTTGACGAAAAAAAAGCCTATGAAAAAAAAGAAAGGGCCAAAGTGCTATCAACACCTTGACCCCCGGCGCGGGAGATTTTCGGGCCTCCCCTCCGGTTAAATGTGCGGAACACATTTCCCGATGGAAAGCCCCCAACGGTATACGGACTGTTGGGGGCCGCTTTTATCGCCAGCCAGCACAAGCGTTTCGCTCGTCTGTTTTCGACGATAGCCTCCTTATACTCCCAACGCCATCCTTGCGGACTCTCGGAGTGGAGGCCCCGTTTTTGTCCCTTGCGGGACGTTCAAAACATAGCCGCACAGTACATAAAAATCAAGTTGCATTTCCAAGACTGTTTTCCCCGGTGCATAAAAATCATGCAAGGAGACACATTTGACGAACTGAGGCACTACCCGAACCTGCACAGCACAAAATCCGTTGCCGCGCTGTCTGTATTGATCTATCTGTTTCTATCAACCCGAAACAATCATCACGAAATCGACAGGCAGGCGGACATGAAAATCTCTCTGCGCTCCGGCATTTTTGCGATTCTCCTGCTGACCGTGTGCGCCGCTTCCCCGGTGCATGCCGGAACGGCGTACCGCGTGGCCGTACCCGGCGACCCGGCTATGGACGACTGGCGGGAAGGTTTTTCCATCTCCTTGATCATGGACGAACAACGGTGCAAGGCCGAATTCGGCAGAGACTGGCTGCAGCAATGCGCGGGTCCGGCGGCGGGCGAATACGGCAGCCCGGTCAAGGGCATTCGCATGACGCCCCCTGTTGACGGGCAATGGCGCTGGCAAAGCCATGCCTCCATGCGTTTCCATCCCGCAAAACACCTTGCTCCGGGCACGGTCTATACCGTATCGCTGGAAGACGTGCCCCTGCCCTCCAGCTTCGTTCTTGCCCGGACGATCACCTACGCCGCCCAGGCGCAGGCGGCGCATATCGCCAAAGAAACGTTCTGGATCGATCCTTCCCCCAAGGCCGCGCACGCCGTTTCCGTGCCCGTGCGCTTCATCTGGCCCGTGAAGCCGGAAGATATCGAACGGCGCATCGCGCTCGCTCCGGGCGGCGCGCAAAGCGGTCTCGCCTTCGGCGCGTTGCGTTTCGTCTGGAATGAAGACAAGGACGAAGTCATCGTCACAGCGCCCGTCACCTCTCTTGCCGCCGAGAACGCCCTCGCCCGGATTACGCTGCAGGGCCTCCCTCCATTCGCCATGGAAAAAGGGCGCAGAGTCATTGGGGCCGCCACAGGGGCCGGTGCGGACGCCAAGGCACGATCCGTTGAACGCTCTTTCCCCGTCACAGGAAAGTCGCGGCTCATGGACGTGAACGACATCAGCATCCGTCCGGCCTATGGCGACAACCTGGGCCGGGAATATCACCTTGAGATCAAGACAAGCCTGCGGGTTCTGCCCGCGGACGTGCTGCGCAACCTCGACATCATCCAGTTGCCGCGCAAATCCATGCCCGGCGCCGGGCGAGACGCCGACTGGACGCTCATGCCCGCCATCAGCGCCGAAGACATCAGCCGGGGCGAAAAACTGACGCCCGAACTCTTGCAGCCCGCCGACGAAGCGACCGATCGCATACGCTTGCGCGTGCCTGCGGCAGCGGGGCGGAACCTTCTGACCGCGATGCAGGCAGGCCTGACCTCTACATCCGGGCTGCCGTTGCAGCAGGTTCGGCGTTTCATCCTGCGCGCGCCATCCCCGAATGCGGAACTGAACTTTCTGCAACCGGGCAACGTGCTCGTTCTGCGCGGCGAAAAAAAACTTGACCTCCACACCCTTGGCCTGACCTCCCTCACCTGGCGGGCGGAACGCGTGCGCGAACCGTTTTTGGCCTTCCTGGCCCGCGAGGCAAGTTTTGAAGACCCGGATGCGCCTTTTGCCGTCATGAGCGATGCGGTCGAAGGCCGTATGGAACTACCCAAAGCCGCTCCCGGCGCGCCGGCTTTTCCTGTTTTGGATCTGGCTCCGCTGCTGCGTGACGGGACAGAGCCGCGCCACGGCCTCATGCGCCTGACCCTGACCGGCTTCAACGGCGAGAAGCCGGTGGTCGAAGCAGCACGCCTTGTCCTGGTCACGGATATGGGACTGATTGTCAAAACCGCCGCCGATGGTTCCCACACGGTTTTCGTGCAGCAGTTGAGCAGCGGCAAACCGGTTGAGGCGGCCGAAGTCCGGGTGCTCGGCGCCAACGGCCTTCCCGTGATCACGGCCACGACCAACGAACAGGGACGCGCCGACCTCTCCGCCGTGAGCGGACTCTCGCGTGAAAAACGCCCCGTCGCCGTGGCGGCCGTTCTTGCCGACCAGGGCGTCACGCAGGACATGGCCTGGCTGCCGCTCGACAATTACGCGCGTCGCGTGGACTACAGTTCCTATGCCGTGGGAGGACGCCACAGCGTCTCCGACGGGCTGAGCGCGAGCGTGTTCAGTCAGCGCGGCCTGTATCTGCCCGGCGAAACACTGCATTTCGGCTGTATCGTCCGGCGCCTCGACTGGCAGAGCCTGCCGGACTCCATGCCGCTGGAAGCCGTCATCACCAGCCCGGAAGAAACCGAGGTTTTTCGCCGCACGTTCACCGCAGGCGCCGACGGTCTTGCCCTTTTTGACTGGACATCCGCTGAAGACGGCGCCACGGGCACATACTCCCTGGATATCCGCCTTGCCGGGCACAGCCGCAACGCCCCGGTGCTGGGCAGCGCCACGGTGCGGATAGAGGAATTTCAACCCGATTCCCTTGCCCTTGCCGCTTCTTTCAAGCCCGGCAAAGCCAGGGGCTGGATCCGCACGGACAGCGGGTCAGAAAGCATCGTGGCCCAGGCGCGTCTGGACAATTTGTACGGCGAACCGGCGGCCGATCACAGAATACGGGCCACATGCCGCATCCAGCCGGGGAGGCTGCGCTTTCCCGGTTATGAAGACTACACGTTTCATGATTCCCTGCCGTTCGGCGGCGAATCGCAGACTCTGCCCCTGCCCGAAGCCTTCACCGACTCCGCCGGCCTGGCCCGTTTCGCCTTGCCCTTGCACATGCTGCGCGCGGGAACCATACAGGGATCGATCCTGCTGGAAGGCTTTGAAGCCGCCGGCGGCCGCGCCGTCACCCGGCAACTGGATGCGCTGTTTTCTCCGGCGGACGTGGCCCTCGGCTACAAACCGGAAGGCGAGGCCAACAATCTGGGCTATGTGCCGCACGGGAGCAAGGCGTCGTTGCACATGCTGGCCGTGGACAACGAACTCAACCCGACGCGAGTGGACAAGGCCGTCCTGACGCTTTCGGGGCGGCGATATGTCAACAGCCTGATCATGGATGCGCGCGGCGAATACCGCTACGACGCGACGCCCGTGGATACGGAACTCTCGCGCCTGCTTGTTTCCATAGACAGCGATGGACTGCGCTGGCCCTTGCCCACCGAAACTCCCGGCGATTTTCTTGTGACCATCAAAAAAGCCGACGGCATCATTCTGGCGAGCATTCCATACAGCGTGGCCGGCAACCGGCTTGCCCCGCCGGATGACCTGTCGCCGGCGTCCCTGGCCAGGGGCGATCTGCGCCTGAAGCTCGACAAGGAGCGGTATGAGCCGGGCGAAACAATCAAGATGCGCCTTTGCGCTCCCTATGCCGGCACGGGACTTGTAACCCTCGAACGCGAGACGGTGGTTGCCCACACCTGGTTTACGGCCGAGGCGGGGGACAGCGTTCAGGAGATAACGATTCCCGCCGCATTTGAAGGGCGCGGCTATGTCAACGTATCGTTCTCACGGGCTTTTGACTCCGACGCCGTGTATATGAAGCCCTATGCCTATGCCGTGGCCCCTTTCACGGCGGGCGCGAAGCGACGCGACATGGGCCTGAACCTCACATCCCAGGCGCGCGTGCTTCCCGGCGGGCAAGTGAACGTGAGGCTGACTTCCCGCGTGCCGGGCCGTGCGGTGATTTTTGCCGTGGACGAAGGGGTGCTGCAACTGACGGACTTCGCCACTCCTGATCCTTTACGCGAACTGCTGTCCGATCGCGCGCTCGATGTGGCAACCCGGCAGGCTTTCGATCTGCTTATGCCCGACCATGCCCGGCTGCGCGGACGGATACCGGGCTTTGGCGGCGGCATGGGCAATCCGGGCGGCCTGTTCCTCAATCCCTTCAAGCGGCGCGGGGAACCTCCTTTCACCTATTGGCACGAAGCGGTGGCAGTGGATGAAACGGGCGCGACGCTTTCCTTCACCGTGCCCGAATACTTGAGCGGGCGCATACGCATCATGGCGGTGGGCAGCGCCGCGCCGCAAAACGGCATCATGGCGGTGGGCAGCGCCCAAACCAGCGCCGATGTGCGCGGCGCCCTCATCCTCAAACCCCTGCTGCCCTTGGCCGTAACGCCCGGAGACATTTTTGAAGGCGCGCTGGTTGTCGCCAACACCGTGGAAGGCAGCGGCGCGGGGGCGCACGTGACGGTCAACCTGGAATGTGGCCCGGAACTGACCTTTGTGAACACGCAAACCAGCCGGACACTGCTTGTGGACGAAAACGGCGAGGCGGTTCTGCGTTTTCATCTGCGGGCCAACGACGCGCTCGGGGAAGCCCGCGTGCGTTGCAGCGCCAGCCTTGACCAGACAGAGAATGCTCCCGTCGTGCGCACGCAAACCCTCTCCGTGCGGCCGCCCTCCCCGCGCGTGCGCACGGAAGAAAAAAAAGCCCTGACCGCATCCGGCGACATCGACGTGGCGCGCGATCTGCACCCGTACGCAGCGCAAGGTTCTCTCAGCGTATCCGGCATTTCCACGCTGGCCGTGCGCTCCGCTATGGCGCGCCTAGGGGTGTACCCATACGGATGCACGGAGCAACTCATTGCCCGCGCCCTGCCCCATGCCGCCCTGCTGGGATCGCCGGAACTGCGGGAGCAGGTCTTGCGCAACCCCAAAGTCTCCCCCGGCGACATGGAAAAACTGGGCAAGCAGGCCATAAGCCGGGCCGTTGACGCCATACGCCGCAGTTATGTCCACTACGAGGGCGTCGGCTTGTGGCCCGGCGGTCCGGCGCATGATTTCGTCACGGCCTACGCGGCCGACTTCCTGCTGACCCTGCGCGAAAACGGCGCGGCCGCGCCCGAAGGGCTTGTCCAGAATGTGCTCAACACCCTGGAAAGCATCGTCATGCGTTCGCCGGACACGGTGCACGACGGCAGGATCAAGCTCTACGGCGCGTGGGTATTGCTGCGCGACGGGCGCATCATGACGCAGGCCGTGGAAGGTATTGAACAGTGGTACAGGGAAACCACCACGGGTTGGGAAAGCGACATCGCCGCCGTATTGATGGCCGACTGCTTCGCCATGCTGCGGCTTGGCAAAAAGGCGTGGGAAATTTTCCCGAACGCGTTCGACCCTGACACGGGCGATGACGTGTTTTCGCGCGATGTGGCCCGCGCCCTGCACGCCACGATGATCATGCGCAACTTCAAGGAACGCCGGGGAAAAATTCAAATGGAGGACTTGCTGGACAGAGCGTTCAGCACCAACGCCACCACCGTGGAGATGGCGATGACGGCGCGCGCGCTGCTGGCCATGGCGGATGCCTCGGCCCCCGTATCCGCCGGCATGGAACTGACCTGCGTGGAATATGCCCCCGGCTTTACCGCCGCCCCCGCCCAGGCTGAACTTCTGGGCAAGAGCCTGCTCAGCCTGGAAGCGCCGGGATGCCGCCGCTACCACGTGGAACTGCCGCACGACAATACAACATCATGGTATGCCCATGCCGTGGCCGACGGCTTCGACCGCAATCCCCTGCCGGAAGCGGCCGACGGGCTGACGCTGCAACGCCGCTACCTGGACGGCAAAGGACAGGCGGTATCCGCCGCCAAGCTGGGCGATGTGCTGACCGTGGAACTGAGCGCGCGCAGCGAAAAAGACGTGACAGACAATGTGGTTCTTGTGGATCTGCTGCCCGGAGGCTTTGAACCCGTGTTGGAAGAGAAGGCTCCCGCAACGCCCGTTTCGGGACTCATCCGCTATGAGCGGCGGGAAGATCGCGGCATTTTCTTCGTGAACCTGACCCCGGAACCGCGTACGTTCACCTACCGCGTGCGGGCGGCCACCAAGGGCCGTTTTACCCTGCCCACGGCCGCGGCTTCGGCCATGTACCAGCCTGAAACCGGCGCGAGGACGGGAGGCGGTTCGATCGTCGTCGAATAATTCCAATAAGGCGCTGTATGGCTGTTTTCACGAAAAAGCGCGTGATCGTTGCCGCCTGCGTGCCGCTTGGCATCATGCTGGCATTTCTGGCCTGGCTCAATTGCGCGCCTTGCCCGCATCCGCTCGAAGGAGTGAGCTTTTCCCGCCTGGTGACGGACAGAAACGGCGAACTCATGCGCCTTGGCCTGTCGGACGATCAAAAATACCGTGTGCGCACACGCCTTACGGATATTCCTCCGGCAGCCGTTCATGCGCTTTTGCGCTGCGAAGATCGTTTCTTCTGGCGTCATCCGGGCGTGAACCCCCTGTCCCTCGTCCGGGCGGCCCTGAGCATGATGGGAGGCGGACGCCGCATGGGCGGCTCAACCATCACCATGCAGGTTGTCCGCCTGAGACACGGTTTGGAGACAGGACAGTTCCGCGCCAAGCTGCGGCAGATTGTTCTGGCGCTGCTTATGGAATGGCGCTGGTCGAAAACGGATATCCTTGAGGCGTATTTCAACCTCGCTCCCTATGGGGGCAATGTGGAAGGCCTGGGGGCGGCGGCCTTGTGCTATTTTCACAAAACGCCCGCCACGCTCACGCCCGATGAAAGCACGGCCCTGATGCTGGTGCCGCAAAATCCCTCACAACGCCTGCCCTCGCAGAACAATCCCGTATTTTCTTCAGCCAGGCATCGCCTGGGCAAAGCGTGGCACGGCAAAGACGAAGTCGCGCCGCTTCGCGTTTTCGGGACAAAAGACCTCCCCTTCGCCGCGCCGCACGTTTGCGCTGAAGCATTGCGCCAAGCCCGTACAGAAGAATGTTTGCGCTCCACCATCGACCTCAGGTCCCAACGCCGGCTGGAAGGGCAGTTGCAGCGTTTCGCCGCGCGTCACCGCGCCTTCGGCATCGACAATGCCGCGGCGCTTCTGCTGCATTGGCCCAGCATGGAAGTGCGGGCGCTGGCGGGGTCCGCCGATTTTCACGACACGCGCATAGGCGGCCAAGTGGACGGAACGCGGGCCAGACGTTCACCCGGCTCAACGCTCAAGCCTTTTATTTATGCGCTGGCCCTGGAACAGGGGCTTATCCATCCGCATACCCTGCTGGCGGATACGCCCCGCAGTTTTTCCGGTTATGATCCGGAGAATTTTGACGGAGCGTTTCGAGGACCGCTGGCAGCGGCGGAAGCTCTGCGCGCCAGCCGCAATGTGCCCGCCCTGGCTTTGGCGGCGCGTCTCGGCCAGCCGGATCTTTATGCATTTCTGCGCCGCGCGAACGTGGCCTTCACAAGCGATAAAGACCATTACGGCCTGAGTCTCGTTTTGGGCGGCGCGGAAATGACCATGCGCGAACTGGCGGGTCTGTATGCCATGTTGGCCAATAAGGGCGTTTGGCGTCCTTTGCGCCTGCTGCACGATCAGGTCGCGCCCGAGCCGCTGCAACTGCTTTCGCCCGAAGCGGCTTTTGTGACCCTTGCCATGCTGGAAGACAACAACCCCGAGCACCTGCTCCGCTCAGGCGCAGGCGCTGTTCTGCCGCTCAGAATGAAGACCGGCACGTCGAACGGATTTCGCGATGCATGGGCCGCCGGAGTATTCGGCCCCTATGTTCTGGTGATCTGGGTGGGACATTTCGACAACACCGCCAATCCGCTGTTGGTCGGCGCACAGGTGGCGAAGCCGCTTTTCGCCTCCATAGCCCGGGAACTGGCTGCTTGCGAAGCCATGTCGGACGGCGACGCCGGATACCCCGCCCGCAATGTCAATGTGGAGCGCGTCAGCGTGTGCGCGGCCACGGGCGATCTCGATACCTCCCTATGCAAAGCAACCGTTGCGACATGGTTTATCCCCGGCGTGTCGCCCCTTCGGTCTTCGGGAGTGTTCAGAACCATCCTCGTGGACCCGGAAACAGGTCTGCGCGCCTGCGCAGCCAGTTCCGGGCGCGTGGAAACGCGCGTCTGGGAATTTTGGCCTACCGATCTGGCTCAGATGTTCCTGAGGGCCGGCGTGGTCAAAGCGCCGCCTCCCCCCTTTGCGCCCGAATGCCGCAACGAAGGAGGAACTTCCGGCATGCCTCCGGTCATCATGCAGCCGAAGGCCGGAATCGTTTACCATACGGAACCCACGCGCGGCGTCGGCAATACCATCGCGCTGACGGCCAATGCCGATGCTGATGCAGCCTCTCTGCACTGGTTTGCGGATGAACGCTACCTTGGAGTTGCAACTCCGGGCAATCCGTTGTTATGGAATGCATTTCCCGGCAGCATCACCTTGCGCGTCGTCGACGATATCGGGCGTTCGGCACAAAGGCGCATACATGTGCGTGTTGCGGAGTGAGCAACGGGCGTCGGCCGGTCCCTGAAGACGGCTCCGTCACCTGTCTTCCGCCGGGCGGAGCAGCAGCCACAAGCCCACACCCAAAAGGGGCAGGCACAAAACCTGGCCCATGGTCAACCAACCGAAGGCCAGATAACCCAGGTGCGCGTCAGGCTCGCGCACCAATTCCACCAGGGAACGCGACAAGCCGTAGACCACGGCGAACAGGCCGGACACCCTGCCCACCGGCCGGGACCGGGCAGAATACATCCAGAGCACGCCGAACAACAGCACGCCTTCCAGCGCGGCCTCGTAAAGCTGCGAAGGATGGCGCGGCCACGACCCGGCGCCGGGGAAAACCATGCCCCAAGGCGCCTCGGTCACCTTGCCCCACAACTCGGCATTGATAAAATTGCCCAAGCGGCCGAAAAAAAGGCCGGGCGGGGCAAGCGGCGCAACGAAATCCACCACCTGGAGAAAGTCGCGCTGATAACGGCGGGAAAACAACCAAACGGCGAACAGCACGCCGAACAGTCCGCCGTGAAACGACATGCCGCCGTTCCACACCCGCAGAATTTCCAAAGGATCGCCCAGGTACAGGCGCGGATCGTACAATACCACATAGCCCAGCCGCGCGCCGAGAATGACTCCCAGCATGACCCAGGTGACAAAATCGTCGACCAGGACCGGAGTCCAGCCCGAACCCGGCCGGGCAGCCCGACGTCGCCCCAGCAGCCAGCCGGAAATGAAGCCGAACAGATACATCAGTCCGTACCAGTGTACCTGCAGACCACCCAAGGAAAAGGCCACAGGATCGATGCGCGGGTATTGGATCATGCCGCACCTCGCCGATCAGGCGCACCCATGGCCGGCCCCGGCGCCCACCGGCGCGGACGGCCGGGAAACGGCGTGCAGCACCAGGTTGACCACGGCCTCAATGCTCATGCGGGACGTGTCGATGATCACGGCGTCCGGCGCGGGAAGCAGAGGGTCCACAGTCCGGGTGCGGTCAATGGCGTCGCGCCGGCGGACCTGCTCGGCCAGATCCGTGAGCACAGCGGGTTCACCCCTGGCGAGCAGTTCCTTGTAGCGCCGTTCGGCCCGCACTTCCGGCGCGGCATCCAAAAAAAACTTGTGGCGCGCACCCGGAAAAACCTTGCTGCCCATGTCCCGGCCTTCGGCTACCAGGGACACGGCTTCGCCCAGCAGCCGCTGGACCTTTTGCAGATGCTCCCGCACGACGGGCACGACCGCCAGGCGCGCGGCCATGCCGCCCACGGTTTCGTTGCGGATCTCGTCGCCGACCGGCACGCCGTTCGCCACCAGGCGCGTGTTGCCGCCCGAACCTTCAAGGCGGAACGTAAAAGCCCTGCACCGCTCGCGCAGTTCCCGATCCGGCAGACTGTCCGCACCCTCGCCCAGTTGCAGGGCCAGGGTGCGATAAATGGCGCCCGTATCCAGATAGGAATAGCCGAGCGTTTCAGCCACAATCCGGGCCACGGTGGATTTGCCGACTCCGGCCGGACCGTCGAGCGTGACGACCGTGCGCACGCTCATGCGGCCAGTACCTCGCCCAACACCTGGAGAAAGAACGTGTTTTCCTCGGGCAGACCGACGCTGACCCGCAACAGGTGCGGCAGATTGTAGCTGGTCAGAGGCCGGGTGATGACCCCTCGCGCCAGGAGATCGGTATAGACGTTCGCCATAGTGGCCGGACAGCTTGCCGGCAGGCCGAACATCAAAAAATTGGCCATGGAAGGATAGACCGTGCAGCCCAAAGCGCGCAGACCTTGGGCGAGCTGTTCCCGGCCCTCGCGCACCACGCGCAGGGTTTCCCGGTAAAACACATCATCCCGCAAGGCGGCCACCCCGGCCGCCTCAGCCAGCGCATTGACCGAAAACGGCAAACGTACCCGCCGCATATACTCCGCCACAATCTCAGGCAGGATGCCATAGCCCAGGCGCAATCCGGCAAGTCCCCGGCTCTTGGAAAAAGTGCGTAAAATCGCTATATTGGGGAATTCATCCAATCTTGGCAACAAAGAATGCGCGGCCTCGTCGTCGCAAAAATCCATATACGCCTCGTCCACCACCAACAGGCAGGCGGGCGGCAAGGCCTCGGCCAGACGGACCAGATCGCCGACCGGCGGACAGAAGCCCGAAGGATTGTCCGGGGTGGTCACAAAGACCAGGGTGGTCTGTTCGTTCACCATGGCCAGCAGGCTGTCCCAGGGAAAGCTGAAGTCCGGGTTGAGCGGGGTCTGGCGCAGAGTGACCCCGCACAAAGCCGTCTGGGTGGAGTATATGCCGAAGCAGGGAGAAAAGGTGAGCGCTTCGTGCCGGCCGGGAACCGCCAGCATCCGCACCAGCAGGTCGATGATTTCATCCGAACCGTTGCCCGGCACAATCCGGGCCGGATTGAGACCGTGATGCCCGGCAATGGCTCGCGTCAATTCAGGATTGCCCGGAGCCGGGTAACGGAACGCGGTGTCCGCCCGGCTCCGCAGAACCTGCTGCACCAGGGGCGAGGTTCCCAAAGGATTTTCGTTGCTGGCCAGCTTGATCACTTGTGACAAGCCGAAGCGGTTTCTGACCTCGTCAGCGCCCAAACCGGGCACATAAGGGGTAAAGGCCGCAACCTCGGGCCGGATGGAGGCGATACATGTCATTGCAGCACGCGGACGATGACGCTGGCCACCCGCTTGCCCTGATCATCAAGGCTGTCGCTGAACATTTTGTCCGGGGCGACAGCAAGCTTCTGCATGACTTTGCCGCTTTTCACGTCCACCATATCCGCGCTGTATTCCTTAATGCTCCCGGCCAGGGCGGAAGCAACGCCAAACAGTGAACAGCACAGAAACACCACAAAACATTGCAACTTCACGATGCGCTCCTTTATTTATACCGTGCCGCGCGGCAATCCGTATGCTGCGACAGTTTGCCGGCATTATTCTTCTTCGTCAGTGGGACGGATGGTCAAGACGGGACAGATCGAACTCTTGACCACTTTTTCAGCCACGGAACCGAACAAAATGCGATCAATACCCTTGCGGCCGTGCGTACCCATAACAATCAGGTCGACCTGTTCCTTTTCCGCCATAGCCAGAATTTCTTCCGCCGCATAACCGACGACGACCAAGCCCCTGGCTTCCACATCTTGAAAATGCCCGGCCATAAATGCCGCCATGGAGCTTTCGGCGCCGGACACGATTTCGCCCACAAAACTGTCAATGGTATTCGGCGGCACATGGAAACCGGTATATTGGGTCAGGGTGGGGGCCACATAGACCGCAATAACACTGGCGCCGCTGAGTTTGGCGAAATCACGGGCATAGCCGGCCACGATCGTGCTGTGTTCCGAGAGATCCAGGGCGCAAAGAATACGCTTCAGGTTCATAACCACCTCCTTGATGTTGCCTCCAGGAGCATTGCAAAAGAATTTCTGGCTTCCTTTTTGGCTTCCGGGGCTGTGGCGCATGCTGCGCCCATTACCGCTTGTGCATACCATACATGCTTTTTGCCGGATAGACAAGTGCGGCCGCGGCGAGTAGAACCGCATGAGGGGCAGGCAATTCTTGCCGCCCAATTTTTAATTTTATGTAAAATTTCAGTTAGTTATAAATTTAGACACATTGGCTGACTTCTTGCATAAATCCGGGCGCATTGTCCGGGCGCCTTCTCTGGTTGCAGTCGGGTTTCCGGACATGTCGGCGGAACGGTTCCGCCGGGAGCGGCTTTTCCGGACGGCGGCCACGGACGGCGGCTTGAAGGGAGCTGAAAACGCTCTGGAGGTTTCATGAAAATCCGTAACGAGCGGCTTGAAGGCCTGCTGTCCCAGGAGGCTGCCCCCAAGGCGGCTCCAGCCGACGGCCGAGACTTCGAGAACATGCTGGCCCGCCAGATCGGGCAGGAAGCAGACGGCGTCAGCACGCCAAACCTGCACCTTGCCGGACTGGGAGGCTTTGATCCCTTGCTGCTTGCGGATCAGTCCGAACCGGATGATGCGGCGCTCTTTTTCAGCCTCGCCAATCGGACCGATGATCTGCTCGGCGCCTGGGAACGGTATGTCGCGACTCTCGGTTCCGGAGAAACCAGCGCCAAATCCGTTTGGGGCATGCTGGCAGGCATGGACGCCCGCGTTCAGGATCTGCGCGCGGAAATGGACAAGCTGGGAGCACAGGGGCAAGGGCTTGGCGTGGTGATCAACGAACTGGAAGTGCTCACTGCGACCGAAAAATTCAAATTCAACCGCGGCGACTACCAGTAGCGCCGCAGCTTTGAGGGGGCGCAAGCCCCCTCAAACCACAATCGGATACGGATCTGGAGCACACCGAAGAACAGGAGCACACGTCGCGGCCTGACTCCTTCACCGGACCGTGGCGCAGGATCATCACGGCCATTGCCGTGATCTGGTCCCTGTTCCAGATGTGCGCGATCACGTTTCCGATGCTGGATGCCCTGCGCCTGCGGGCCTGGCATATCATGTTCATGCTGGTGCTGGCCTTTCTTCTGTACCCGGCCAGCAGGCGCGCAGCGCGGACGCGCCTGCGCCCCGCGGCGGGAGACTTTCTCTGCATCGGCGCGGGCCTGGCTGCTTTCGGCTACATGCTGGCGCAGTATGACTCCATTGCCGAACGGGGCGGCTATTTCTTGTCCCAGGATTACGCGGCGGCCACGGTCGGCGTTGTGATCTGTTTTGAACTGGCCAGGCGCACAGTGCCCAACCTGGCCTGGCTGGCCGGCCTGTTCTTCGCCTATGCGTTCTGCGGCGCCTGGCTGCCCGGCGCTTTCGGGCACACGGGCTTCAGCTGGAACCGGGTCGTGGAGCACATGTTCTGGGGCAGCCAGGGCTTGCTCGGAATCGGAGTCGGGGTATCCGCCACCTATATTTTTCTGTTCGTCCTGTTCGGAGCGTTTCTCAAGCACAGCGGCTTCAGCGCCTTCATCAACGATCTGTCGCTGGCCCTGGTGGGGCGCAGCGCCGGAGGACCGGCCAAGGTGGCTGTCATCGCCAGCGCCTTCATGGGCATGATCAACGGCAGCGCCGTGGCCAACGTGGCCACAACCGGCGCCATCACCATTCCGCTGATGAAGCGCACGGGCTACAGCGCGGCATTCGCGGGCGCGGTGGAGGCCACGGCCTCCACCGGCGGCCAGTTCACGCCGCCGATCATGGGCGCGGTGGGTTTCATCATGGCCGAATTTCTCGGCGTGCCCTACACCACGGTCATGCTGGCCGCGGCCATCCCGGCCTTTCTCTACTACCTCGCACTGCTCATGGCCGTACATTTCGAAGCCCGCAAACTGGGCCTGAAAGGCCTGTCGCGCGAGCACATCCCGGCCGCTCTGGAAACCTTCAAAACCCGCGGACACCTGGGCATTCCCCTGATCGTGCTCATGGCCCTGCTGTTTCTGGGCTACACCCCCCTGTATGCCGCAGCCTTTTCCATTCTGGCCACTGTCGCGGCCTCGTGGCTGTCGCCGGCCACCCGCATGGGCCTGCGCGCCATCCTCCTGGCGCTGGACGAAGGCGCGCGCGGGGCCGTGGGCGTGGGCGCGGCCTGCGTGATCATCGGCGTGATCATCGGTTCCGTGTCCCTGACCGGCCTCGGGCTGACCTTCGGCTACGAAATACTGCGCCATGTGGGGCAGGATCAGCTCTATCTCGGCGGCTTGTACGTCATGATCATAAGCGCCATTCTCGGAATGGGCGTGCCGGGCGTGGCTGCCTACGTCATCGTGGCCACCGTGGCCACGCCGATGCTGATCAAAGTCGGCGCGGCCCCGCTGGCGGCACACATGTTCTGCCTGATTTACGCCTGCCTGTCGAACATCACGCCGCCGGTGGCCATTGCCTCGTATGTCGCCTCGGGCATCGCCGACTCCAATCAGACCAGAACCTCGTTCATCGCCGTGCGTCTCGGGCTGACGGGCTTCATCCTGCCATTTTTCTTTCTCAACAACCCGCTGTTGTTGTATGAAACCGGCCACGCGGCCGGGGCCACGATCTGGGCGATCATTTCGGCCTCGCTCGGTGTGACGGCTCTGACGGCCGGCCTGGAGGGCCACCTGCTCAAGCCCTGTGGCGTGGTCATGCGTCTTGCGCTGATCGCCGCAGGCCTGTTAACCATTGATCCGGACCTGTACACGGATGCAGCCGGATTTTTCCTCTTCGGGACGGCGCTTGCCTGGAATCGCCGTTGCCGGAACACAATCCGGTAGTGCCTCAGTTTGCCGTGATACTTCGTCAGCGCTGCTGTCGCCATCCGTAAGGCTCGAAGACTCGCCAACGGCTGCCGCAGGCTTCGTTTTTTGCTCCGGTCGAGTACCATAAGAGTACACTCCCGTCACAAAAAACTCGCCTTTGTCTGACGGCAAGAAAAGATAATATTATATTGATATAAAATAACTTTATTTACGACTATATCTTTGTATACCCATAAAAATACCCAAAACACAGCTGGATTAAAAAATTCTTTTCCGGCCTTGGCCGAACACGCTTATAGCTTGCCCTTGCCATCTGTTAACGCGTTGATGCTTTTTTCAAAGTCGTTCTCCAGGCTACGGCTTTCACACTGGCACTGTTCATAGAATTTTTCATATTCCTGCTCTGCATGAGCCAAAGCCAATTCATGCGAGATTTTACCAGCATGGGTAAGGATATTTTCTTCATTCAAACTGAGGAAATCATCCAGTTTGGCTATCCAATCAACCATGTGCATGGGAGTGCGGCGCCTAGCCTGACGTTCTGCAAACAGCAGGTATTGTTCCACAAGGCTGTTGAGGGCCAGAAGTTCTTTTTCGTTCAGATAATTCTTAGCAATGCCTATATCCTGCTTGCGGACTTTAGCCCCGCGCCAGGTGGTCAAGCCCATGTGGGGCTTGCCACTGTTCGCTCGACTGTGGATGATCTCCGCCGCTGTCTGGCCGGTGACAGCCCAGTGCATCTTATTTTGCACGGTTTTGAAAAAAGTAAGGCTCGTTTCCGTGGTGGGGTCATAATCCATGCTGGTGGCGTAAATGTCGGTAATCTTCTGATAAAAGCGCCGCTCCGAAGTACGGATATCCTGAATGCGGCGCAGGAGTTCTTCAAAGTAATCAAAGGGCTGGTCTGGATTTTTCAGCCGCTCATCATCCAACACAAAGCCCTTGACGATAAATTCCCGAAGTTGCCGCGTTGCCCAGATGCGAAACTGCGTGCCGCGTAAGGAGCGCACCCGATAGCCAACCGAAATGATGACATCCAGGCTATAATGTTGCGTTTCGTAGTTTTTCCCATCGGTTGCAGTTATCCGGTAATTCCGGATAACTGACTCGGGCTGGAGTTCCCCTTCATCAAAAATGGTTCTGATATGCTCGCTGATGGTACGAACATCCTTTTGAAATAATTCTGCCATACCCTTTTGTGTGAGCCAGACAGTTTCGCCCTCAAATCGCACGTCAATTTTGAGCTGCCCATCTTCGGTTCTGTAAAGAAGAAATTGACTATTCTGTTGTGATAAATTGGGCATGGTTTATTCCAATTTTATGATGCTAGTGTTCGTCAGAAAAAAATTACAAATCACTTTTTCCTAAATTGCAATTTTGACAAAGTGTTTGCAGATTTTCTATGATGGTTTCGCCACCTTTTGACCACGGAAGTATGTGGTCAACGTGTAAGTTAACAGAATGGTCTTTAGCAGGAGAAGCGCCACAAGCGCAGCATTTGAAATTATCGCGTTTTAGAACAATAAAACGCAATCGCAGGTTTGGTTCGAAGTTGGTTTTATGATTATAGCTATCATTATAATTTATGTATGCAGGCGCAATAGTTTGTAAATCATTGCCTTCAATAGGAATTCCATCGTTTGTGTTGATGTATTCGATAAACGCCTCCAATGCTCCACGCCAGCGGGCGCACCAGTAGCGATCCATGACCATGACGCGACCGACATGATTTTTGCCTTTCGGCCTCGCAGAGCGCGCTCAGTTTCGGAGAAACTGGCAAGTGCGCTCTCACAGCCGTGAGAGATTCCGGCTGCTTTGCTTCTGTTGCTGCTTCCTGCGACTTCACTTTCGGCAACAGGCGCTCAAAACCGCGCCAAATCTTCAATGCAATATCTCTGTTTGAAGCCCCCGCCAGAGGTATCTCCGTCCATCGCCCGCGATCAAAAAATGCCGGAAGAAAGGCGGGCGTGTCAAGGACGCGGAGCGGCCCGAAGAGGCTTGCCCTTGACGCTCTCGCCACTTCCGGCAAGCATGCGGGCGCGATGGACGGAAAAGCACTGGCTCTTGAGGGCAATAGCGAAAAAATGCCTATTGACGCTGATAACAAATTTGTGATATTTTCAATAAGACAAAGGAAGCGCTTTTTATGTTTGAACAGTACTGTCCCAAATGTTAATCAAACAATGTTAGCTGGTTAGTTTTTATTGTCGAAGCATTTGTGTAATTAATATACTCGGGCGATTGGCCAACTAGCTGTAATAGTGGTGTTTTGTCAAAAATATTCACGCTGACCACGTTCAAAAATGTGTAGAGTTCGGCCTTGATGCCAAGGCTTTTGCGGGCAATGGCAGCCAGCAAAAAGGCGCACAACGCCGTCCAGATTTGCGCTTTGATCGCGTTTTCGTTGATGCCGTAAAAGGTCTTGATCCTGAGATTTTGCTTGATCCACTTGAAAAAAAGCTCCACCTGCCAGCGCAGGCGGTACAATTCGGTGATAGTCTGAGCGGACAAAGAAAAGTTGTTTGTCAAGAAAACAAATGTTTTGCCAGTTTCCGAGTGGTTGAATTTGACGCGACGCAACATGAACGGATACGCCCGCGCACTGTCCCTGCCTACAAGGCGGATGTGTTGATCGCAAATCAGACCAGTTTGCCTGTCCACAGGCATGGAATACACGCGGACGAATCGTAGATTTGACTTGGCTCTTATCACAAAGAAGCTGAAATTGTTTGTGAATTTGTGTAGTCTTGTAAAATCGAGATAGGCCCTGTCCATGATGTAGAATGCCCCCGGCTCGATGGGCAACAGGTCGAGCGTGTTGATATCGTGAACACTTGCTGGCGTTATATTTAAGAAAGACGGTATGTTGCCTCGTAAATCTAAAAGGGTATGCAATTTGATGCCACTCTTTGTGGAGCGGAAAAACGCCCATGGACACAGCGTCAGACACAGGTCTATGGTGGTCGCATCCAGCGCGTAGACTGCGTTTTCGATGTCCAGGCCAAGATCCTCGTCCTGATATAATTTGCGTGCTATTTTGATAAGATACATTGCGACATCGGCATATATGCGCCAATCGCGCACCCTGTTGGCGTAGGAGATGGTATTGCGCGCAACCGCGCCCCGTATGCCCATGTGATACAGCTTTGTAGGCTGCGAACGCAGACAAGCCTCTATATCTCTTAAGCTTTCTCTGTACGTTAGCTGGGCAAAGACGAGGCAAAGAAACTGATCGAGACAGGAAAAAGTGCGAATGTTGGCGTCGCCATTGTAACGCGCTACGCAACGCCGAAAAACTTTTAAAGGTAAAAAATCGAGTATTTGCGCGAAAACACTTTTTCCGACGAGCATAATGAGCCACCTCCTGCGTGAGGCGCAGAACATGGCATGACATTTGGAAAAAGTTGAAATCGGTGCCCATAAAAATCTCGTGATTTACTTTACGCTTCAATGTGTTAGATGCTATTTTCAAAAAATCTGTGGGACAGTACTGGCCACCACATTATTTGACAGACCGCTCAGCGACAATGCCATTGCGAGGGACGAGGGACACATTATCCCGCAAGACCTCGACAGCGAAGCTTATCTGGACGTGATTAACGGCGAATATGTTCCGGTTGATTGGCTTTTCGAGGAACCGCCTGCGCATGAATTCTGCGTTGACCCCTACGTCCCTTTTGGCGCTGTGACCATCATCAACGGGCATGGAGGCGTGGGTAAATCGCTTCTTGCCCTGAAAATGGCGGTACATATCACATTTGGGCTGCCCTTCCTCAACGCCCCCACCAATGGCGGCAAAGTTGGGTACATGTCGCTGGAAGATTCGGCACTCGAATTTCAGCAGCGGCTCTACAAGGTTGCCAACACTCTGCCGTACAGAATGATGCCCCGTTTGCCGGAGTTGACCAAAAAACTGCTGTTCATTGACAGGTGCGGCATACCAACACAGATGGCGAGTAATCCACAGGGAAGGGTTGTCGAGTCCGACATTCCCGATGCCCTGATTGACCTGCTCAAAGCTCATGGGGTGAAATGCCTTATCACGGATACGTTTATACGGACGCACAGCCTCAGCGAGAACGACAACGCGCAAATGGGCGCACTGCTGGTACTCTTTGAGAAAATTGCGAAGGAAGCCGGATGTGCGGTCATGCTCATCCACCATCAGCCCAAGGACAAGGGCAGCAAGGAATATGCGTCCAGAGGGGCATCGGCAATCACCGACAACGCCCGGTCTGTATTGTGCCTGGAAAAAGTCACTGCGAAGGATGCGGACAAATTCAACGAGGAAATCATAAAGAAAGCCGCCAAGGAAGGTCGGCTTGTCCGGGTAGAACATACGAAGCATAACTACACCGCCAAACACCCTGACCAGTTTCTTGAAATCACCAAGGGCGGTGTTCCCGTCGAAAGGTTCCCAACCTTTTGCGAGGATGGCGGCTTGGAACAGAGATACACGGAAATGTTCGCATGGTTTCAAAACGTATGGGGAGGGAAACCCATAACGAAAACCACGATTGACGAGCATTACACGGTAATGCGGCCCGAAGGGACAAACTACGGCAAGGAAACGTATAAAAAGGCGCTACAAGAGGCAATTGATGCAGGCTACGCTGTAGAAGTTGGCCGTCCCGCTGGAGCCAGCACAAACCCCAGTGCGAAGTATTATGCGCTGTCCAGCCTGGAAGAACAGGAACCATCCAGCCCGTCAGCAGAGAACTCGACTCTGGCGGACGACAGCGAGGATTAATGGGGAACATATCCCCTCCCCCCCGCCCCGCCCTTAAAGGCGGGCGGTGGTGGTGGGTATGTCCCCCAGGTTTCAGCAGGCAGTGTGTCGTCAACTGCGTTCAGGCTGATTGCCAGCTAATCGTGTGATTGAAGACTCTGGATAAGCTCGACAAGGGGAATATCCAACCCGTTTGCGAGTTTTTCCAGGGTCGCTAGGGTAGGGGATGAAGGATTCTGCCCTTCGAGCTTTTGGAGGTATTTGTAGTCCACACCTGCACGTTGGGCAAGTTCCTCCTGCGTAAGATTTTTTTGTTTTCTCTGATTTTTCAACTTTTCTCCGAAAATAATTTGATTAAACATATACATATTTCCTTTCATAAAATCTTTTTTTATTTATCAGTATAGCATGATTATTCATGAAAAACAACAGTATATATTTTGGATTTAAGCTTGACAAATTCAACAAGCGGTTGGATTATATTTCGCGTAAAACTTCGCGAAGTGCGTGAGACGACGCGATATATCGAATCATTTCACGCTCGTCTTTATACATACGGCGCGATAAATTTAATTTCACAGCGCGGGTTTTATTTTTATAATATACGCCGACATACACAAGCCCCACAGGTTT
>Ga0082212_10003380_pt1 | contig 22653 bp, 16 predicted proteins | sample TergutNt197P3_FD_71548 | JGI IMG/M metagenome (GOLD analysis project Ga0082212, IMG submission 71548) | Neocapritermes taracua P3 segment gut microbial communities from Petit-Saut dam, French Guiana - Nt197 P3 | ecosystem: Host-associated > Arthropoda: Insects > Digestive system > Gut ...
TGCGGGTGGGGACTGCCGCGGTAACCAGCCTGGGAATGGGAACGGCGGAAATGGAAGAAATAGCCGGGATTATCGCCCTTGTGTTAAAAAATACAAACCCGGCGAAAGATTTAAAAGACCCGGCAAAAACCAGCAAAGCAAAATATGCTATCGCCGCTGCAGCCAAAACGGAAGCCCATGATCGGGTAAAGAAACTGCTGGGCCGTTTCCCTGTTTACCCTGAACTGGATTTGGACTTCCTGAAAAAGTCATTTTGTAATATTATATAACCGGAGACAAGCATGGCGCAAATTCATTATTATAAACGGTTCGAAAACAACCTGGTGCGGAAGGTAAAGAACGGCGCTGTTTGGACAGCGTCAAAGATTGGGAATTTTTTTGTATCGATTTTTAAATTTCTTTCCCGTCAGTATACAATTGTTTTGGTTCCCCATTCGGAAAAAAAGGTTTACAACTTCCATATTTCACTCATTACAATCGCAGTGTTTTTTCTCATTTTTTTTGGAATTGCCGGAACCTTTTTTTGGTACAGCGCTTTTTCCGGGCTTAAACGGGGATCCATGGCGGAATGGAATTCCGAACTAAAAGATACCCAGGTTAACCTTGAACAGCTGCGGAACGAAGTAAGCCAGCTTTCCAGGGCTGCCAGGGGCTTTGAAACAGTTCTTTCCAGTACCCTTCTTAGCATGGGATCAACGCCCAGCACATTAAATTTTACCTCTCCATCAGACAGATATTCGTTTTTTAACCTTTCCAGGACAGACGACATTGCAAGAGAAATGGATGATATCCGCCATCTGGCTGTTTACCTTTCTTCGGCGGTAGAGCCGGTAAAAGAAATAGGGAGCATACTGGACTCACAAAGCGCCATCCTTTCGGAGATTCCCAGTATTTGGCCAATAAAGGGGGGAATAGGGCATTTTACCGCCATGTTTGGCATGAACAGGGATCCCTTTACCGGAGCCCCGCATATGCATACGGGGATCGACCTTTCGACCTACCGTTCGGGCGATCCCATAGTGGCAACGGCAGACGGCCAGGTAGCTTACACAGGATACGAACCAAGCGGGTTTGGAAATTATATCATCATCAGACATCAGCATGGTTTTTATACACGGTATGCTCACCTGCAATCGCTCAGGACAGTAACAACAGGCCAGCAGGTAAAGCAGGGGGAAACCATCGGCCATATTGGAAACACAGGCCGTTCCACGGGGCCCCATCTGCATTACGAAGTCCATATCGGTTCGGACGTGGTAAACCCGCTTAAGTACCTTAATATTCGGCCCAATCCGGCGCGGTAATATAATGCCTCTGACCACAAAACCAAAACTGCAAAAAAAACAGGGTGTTTTCGCCATTAACACAATCATCGGCCAGGGATCACTGTTCCGCGGTGATATCGAAGCATCCGGGTTTACCCGTGTTGATGGAGAGGTAAAGGGAAACCTTCATGTTCATGGCAGGGTTGTAGTCGGTGAAAGCGCACGGATGCGGAGCAGCATAACCGGTACCAGTATTACCATTGGGGGAGTTGTCGACGGGAATATCCTTGCCAGCGAACGCATTGTTGTGCTGTCCTCGGCGCTGATTATCGGCGATATTGTTACGCGGCGTATCGAAGCCGGTGAAGGCTGCATGATCCACGGAAGGGTCCGGGTTTGCCAGAACGAAGAAAGCTGGGAACGGGCAAAGTCGGAATTCCGGGAAAAGCGGCAGACAGTTTCCGGTTCTTCGCATTACGGCCAGCGGTAATAACATGGCTAATATTAACTTTCCTGACGGTTCATCCCCTTTTTTTAACCCTGCCGCCTACGGAGAAGCTTCTGCCGAAGCGCGAAAATCAAAAACTTCTCCGCTGGGACAAAGCGGAAAAAATAAAAAGACGGCGGAAACAAAAAATAGTTTTGTTTCTTTCTTTGAAAAAACAGTCCTTGGAAAAGTAAAGGAACTTCCGTTATCGGAGGATTCGCTTCATGAGCTTCTGGACGACGTTCACACAACGGGAGACGCCCTTTCCAAACGCCCCTTTCCTCCTGAAATAGCGGCGTACAAAGAAGCGGTGCGTAACTTTGTTCACTATGTTGTGGAAAACAGTTATGATACGGAAGAATTGTCCAGCAAAGTTAAATTTATCAAAGTCCCCAGCGGATTGGATATCAAGAAACCGCAGCAATATAAAATTATCCGGGTAATTGATTCAAAATTAGAAGCATTTGCCGCAGAAATACTGCGGGGGCAATTGAGCCAATTGACAATATTGGAAAAACTGGACGAAATTAAAGGTCTTCTTGTAGACCTTTTGGAGTAGTTTTTTTCAAAACTCTGTTAGTTTTGAAAAAAACTTTTGAAAAACCGGTTTTTAAACCGGTTTTTCCTTAAAATTAAAGTAGCTTTTTCAAAAGCTGAAGTTTTGAAAAAGCCTCGGAGTTAAAATGGCCGACGACTACGATGGTTCATTGGACGAAGAAGATATTTCCGCCCTGGAAGACAAGGGAGACGAAAAAAAGCTTGATGCGGATGTTATAGTAGAGACCGGTATAACAAGTCTGGAACCGGATACCCCGGTATACCGGTTAAGGCTTTCATATTCAAACGAAACATTTTTGGCAGCTTATAAGGGAGAACTCCTGAAAGCCGGAGACAAGGTACTTGTTCCCACCCGGTACGGTAAAGACCTCGCCCGGATTATCGGACCTGCTCATTGTCTTTCCGCAGAAATTGCCAACATTGAGCGTCCTGCCCTGGAAGAAGATCTTGCCAAAGCAAAACGCAATAAAGAAGAAGAAGCGGAAACCTTCCGCGTCTGTCAGCAAAAAATTGAAGCACACGGACTGGAAATGAAGCTTGTCTCGGTCCATTACCTTCTGGAAGAACCAAAGATACTTTTTTTCTTTACAGCCGATAATCGTGTTGATTTCAGGGACCTGGTAAAAGATCTCGTAAGTGTTTTCAGAATGAGGATAGAGCTCCGGCAAATCGGAGTCCGGGACGAATCGAGAGTTGTGGGCGGACTGGGTGTTTGCGGCCGGGGATATTGCTGCAATACCGTATCGGACAAACTGAAACCTGTTTCGATTAAGATGGCAAAAGATCAAAATCTTTCCCTTAATTCCATGAAAATTTCGGGCCCTTGCGGAAGGCTTCTGTGCTGTCTGGCCTATGAACATGCATTTTACAGTGAACAGCGAAAAATAATTCCTCAGGAAGGATCGCGGCTTAATTATGACGGAACAAGCTGGAAAGTAACCGAGGTCAACATAGCAACTGCAAAACTCGGCTTAAGCGCAGAAGACGGACGAATACTCAGCCTGCCTTTCTGCCGTTTTGTCAAAATCGACAACCGCTGGGAAATTTGCGGGGAAAAATAAAAAAAAGGATGAATGCTGCAAAACGGCTTTTCCTTATTACTGCCGGCGATTGTATGCCAGGCTCAGCGATAAATTTGGGTTGCACGCTTACTTGTATTGTAGTTTCATATTTAGTAACATAATGTGTACCGTACTCACTGGTGCCGGGTAAAGGAGCTGTAATATGGATAAAGCTGCTATTGTCGAAAAAGCCAAAGATTATATCGCAAAGGAAAAAGATTCGGGCTTTCGTGAGGAAGTGGAAAAACTTCTTGCGGACAGCGGAGATGAAGCGGTTAAAGAACTGGAAGACCGCTTTTACCGCAACCTGGAATTTGGTACCGGAGGATTGAGGGGAATCATCGGAGGGGGTTATAACCGGATGAATACCCTGGTGGTAAAAAGTGCTACTCAGGGTTTGGCCAATTATATACGCAAAACTTTTCCCGAAAAAGCTGCAAAAGGCGGTCTCTCTGCCGCTATTGCTTTTGACAGCCGGCATTATTCCGTTGAATTTGCAGAAGCTGCGGCGCTGATCTTTGCCGCTAACGGAATGAAGGCGTATCTTTTTTCATCGCTCCGTCCCACGCCTGAGCTTTCTTTTGCAATACGCCTCCTGGGCTGCGATACGGGGATCGTTGTAACGGCAAGCCATAATCCGCCGAAGTACAATGGCTATAAAGCGTATTGGAACGACGGCGCCCAGGTAATTGCGCCTCACGACAAGGGGATCATCGATGAGGTAAATGCAGTAACGGATATTAAAGAAATGCCACGGGAAGAAGCTATAAAGGCGGGTTTGCTCAATATTATTGATAAAACAGTGGATGACCCCTACAGGGCAATGGTAAAAAGCAGATTATTCCGGCCCGATCTGATTAAAGAAAAAGCCGGGGATGTAAAGATAGTCTATACACCCCTTCACGGTACGGGAGCTTTCCATGTGGAGGGTGTTCTGAGTGAGATGGGCCTTAATGTGATCACTGTTCCCGAACAAAGAGAAGGGAATGGGGATTTTCCAACGGTAGCCTTTCCCAACCCGGAAGAAGCGGCAGCGCTTGATATGGCAATAAAGCTGGGAAAAAAAGAAGGGGCCGATGTGGTTATGGCTACCGACCCGGACGCAGATCGTTTTGGTATTGCTGTACCTGTATGCTCCGACGGGCAAACGGAAGCGGGCGGAGGTTCTCCTCCGGACTCAACAAAGACAAATTTTACTTTAGTTACAGGAAACCAAATGGGAGTACTCCTGGCCGACTATATCTTTCTTTCCCTTAAAGAACTGGGAAAAATGCCCGCCAATCCTGTTATGGTGAATACCATAGTTACAACAGGAATGCAGAAGCGTGTGGCGGAAGGTTACGGGGTAAAATGTGTAGAGTGTCTTACAGGCTTTAAATGGATTGCCGACATTATGCGCAAATGTGAAAGCGGAGAAATAGACGGAACCTACATCTACGGTACGGAAGAAAGTTATGGTTACCTTATTGAAACCGAAGTCAGGGACAAGGACGGAATTACCGCTGCCGCCCTGACTACGGAAATGACCCTGTACTGGCGAAGCAAAGGAAAGGGTCTCCTCGACAGACTTAACGAACTGTACACGGAATTTGGCTACTGGCAGGAACTGGGTATTTCCAAGTATTTCCAGGGGCCGGAAGGGCCCGGAATCATGAAAGGCATAATGGAAGAATACCGGAAAAATCCTCCGGCTGTTCTGGGCGGTATTAAAGTACAGCGTGTCCGGGACATTATAAACGGTATTGACGGCCTGCCCCCCAGCGATGTTCTTCAGTTCTTCCTGGAAGACGGTACCATAGTCAGCGCCCGGCCCAGCGGAACTGAGCCGAAGATCAAGTTTTATGCTACCTGTTGCGCCGATGCCAAGGCTGGGCTTGTCGGGGCCAAAGCCGGGGTAAAAGCAAAACTGGATGCAATTAACAAGGATATACGAAACGTTATCGGCGATTAATAAGCTTTTTAAGCTTGTTTTTGTAACTATTTCCCAAAACTCATCGTTATATGGTATACTACCTCAGGGTGTAATATGATTAGGAAAATTCTGTTTTTGGCGCTTACAATTGTTTTATCCTTTCCTTCCTGTTCTTTAAACAAGCTGGTAATAAATAAGGTTTCCGATACCTTGGCCGGCGGCGGGACAAGCACGGTTTTTATGGGGGATAACGATCCCCGTCTGGTAGGCGACGCCATGCCCTTTGCCATTAAAATGTTTGAAGCACTGCTGGAGCAAAACCCCAATCATCAGGGGCTTATTGAAACTACAGGTTCGCTGTTTATTATGTATGCCAATGCGTTTGTTCAGGGACCGGCGGAAATGCTGCCTCTGAGTCAATATGAAGAAAAACGGGCAGAGTTGGAAAGGGCAAAGAATCTCTACCTTAGGGGGGTAACGATTCTTGAACGGGGGATTAATAATAAATACCCTGCCTTGCTTGGGGAATGGGGACCTGAAGAAAAGCCTGAATTTACAAACGGTTTGTCCAAAATGAAGAAGGAAGATCTTACTCTTTTTTACTGGTATGCTGCAGGAACCCTTTCGGCCTATGCTCTTAATGTCTTTGATATATCTCTGGGTCTGCGTGTTCCTCAAATTATTGAAATGATGAACAGAGCCTACGAACTGGACAGCAATTACAATTCCGGTGCATTGGATGAATTATTTTTAATTATTTACAGCGCTTTGCCTGATGGTATGGGCGGAGATATGGAAAAAGCGTTAATTCATTACCAAAGAGCGCTGGAAAAATCCGGGGGACGAACGGCAGGACCCTATGTTTCTTATGCACAGTCTGTTGCAGTTAAAAATCAGGATTATGAGGATTTTAAAAATAATCTGGATAAAGCTCTGGCTATAGACCCTGATGCAGATCGAAACAATACCCTTATCAATACAATAAACCAGAACAAGGCCAGGTATCTGCTGGAAAAAGCTCCGGATCTGTTTGCCGATCTGGAAATCGAAGATGGTTTTTATTATGATGAAGAATACTGAGTTCGACAAATCTGACGTAGCTGTTCCATAATTTGATACGGCGGTATTACCGCCTCGGGACAGCCTTAATATTCAAGATTTTGGAGGTGAATTTATTATGAAAAATAAAGCTGCTTTTTTTGTTGTGCTTGCTTTTCTTTTTGCACTTTTACCGGTCTACGGACAACAAAGGCGTCCGCAAAAAGTGATAATCAAACTTGCTTCTTTGGTACCGGAAAACACCGACTGGGGTCAGACGGTAAATAAGCTTGCTGCGGAATGGGCAAAGGTAACCAATGGCGAAGTAGAGCTGCGGGTCTATGCCAACGGTACCCAGGGTTCCGAAGATGAAGTGCTGCGGAAGCTCAATATGAATACCATTCAGGCTGCAATATTTACTTCTTTTGGACTGAATAAAATTGCCCCGGAGATACTTACTTTAAGTGTTCCTTTTTTGGTCCGCAGTGATGCCGAACTTGACGAGGTTCTTAAAAATGTAAAATCGGAATTTGAAGCAAAGATCAATGCCAAAAATTACTATGCCCTTGCATTGGTCAAAGCAGGCTGGGTAAAATTCTTTTCCAAGAATCCTGTTTTTGTACCTGCGGATTTAAAACGCCAGAAAATTGCAAGCATGCCTTCGGAACCTGAACTGGCCCAGGCTTTCAGATCCATGGGATACCAGGTGGTGCTGGTGGAACAAAACCGTGTTCTTATTGCCTTGAACGGCGGAACCATTGATGCAATTTATATGAGTCCAATCTTTGCTGCCGGGGCTCAATACTTTGGAGTAGCAAAAAATATGTGCAGTATTAGTATTGCGCCTGTTATGGGCGGCATAGTGCTGAACAAACAGGCATGGGAATCAATACCTGCACAGTACCGCAGTGAATTAATGCGTATTACAAGGCGTGTAGGCGCTGAACTGGAATCATCGCTGTTAAGACTGGAGGCAGACTCAATACGGCAGATGAAAAACAACGGCTTAAAAGAAAACCAGATTAGCCAGACACAAATGCAGGAATGGTATGACGATGCAGGGCGGGCGATACCCGGTCTTCTGGGGAGTACTTTTAACAGAGCCATGTACAACAGAATCGAAGGAATTCTGAAAGCATACCGGGGCCGCTAGTGAGTGATGCAAAAGGCAGTGTACTTGCCGGGCAAAAAAGCGGAATTGCGGGTTTTCTTTCAGTGCTTTCAGTAATAGAAGAAAGCATCTGTTATCTTTCTCTTGCTCTGCTCGCCATTCTTCCTTTGTTGGATATATTGCTGCGGCTTACTGTAAAGACAGGCTTTCCGGATGCAAAGGGCCTTTTAACTCATCTCCTTTTGGCGCTGGGTCTTTTGTCCGGAATGCTGACAACCAAAAAAGAAGAACATCTTTCTATCGGTATAGTTCAGAATTTTTCGTCTGACAGAACCAAAAAAATTGCATCGGTGGTAAGCCATATTCTTTCCGCTTTTATTATTACAATTATAGCCTGGAGTTCGCTGCCGTTTATCAGAATGGGGCTTATGGGTTGGATGATCTGCGGGATAATTCCCGATCGTGTTTTTGCCCTGATAATCCCCATAGGGTATATGGTTATCGCTTTTCGTTTTGCCCGCCTTACTCCGCTTGAAGGAAAATTAAAGATTATTCCCTTTATGGTATTGCTTTTGGGAACAATGTGCGCATTTCCAATTATCGGAAAAGCTCTCTGGCCCTATGGCGGACCGGATTTTTTATATGATGTAACAGAACTGTTTTATGACATTGCCTGGTATATAAAAGCACCTGCTGTGATTTTCCTCCTGGTCGCCGCGCTTGTGGGAACTCCGCTCTTTGTGGTTATGGGAGGGCTTGCCCTGCTTTTACTTGAAGCAGGAGGTCAGGAAATTGATGTTGTTTCAGGACAGGTGTACATGGCTCTTACCCAGGACGGAATACTTCCCATCCCGCTTTTTACCATTGCGGGATTTTTACTTTCCGAAAGTAAAGCAGGAGAGCGTCTGGTAAAGGCATTCAAGGGACTTTTTGGCTGGTTTCCCGGCGGCATGATTGCAGCCACTGTTTTAATTTGCGCTTTCTTTACTTCTTTTACCGGCGCTTCCGGTGTTACGATACTTGCTCTGGGAGGACTTCTTTTTGCTATTCTTTCCCAGCACAGTAAATACCCGGAAAAATTTTCCATAGGCCTCCTTACGTCAACAGGAAGTATTGGACTTCTTTTTCCGCCAAGCCTTCCCATTATTCTGGTGGGGGCTACTACCATGACCAATATACTTCATCTTTTTATTGGAGGAATAATTCCGGGAATAATACTTGTAAGTACAATGATCATTTTTGGTATTGTAGTATCTGTAAAAATGTCTAAAGGCGAATCAGGAGAAGCACCGGTTGTAAGTATTGAGCCTTTTAATTTAAATAACACAGTTATTGCAATTAAGGAGTCGATCTTTGAGATAATGCTCCCCGTACTTCTTATAGCTGCATTCTTTACCGGCTTTCTTTCCATTACCGAGCTTGGAGCGCTTTCGGTTATTTATGTGTTTGTTACAGAAGTGATAATACACAAGGATTTGACTCTGAAGCAAATTCCGGAAGTGTTTCGCAAAGCTGTACCTATTATTGGCGGAGTGTTTTCGATTATCGCTCTTTCCATGGCTCTTTCGTACTATATTATTGATACCCAGGCGCCGCAAAATCTTGCCTATTGGATGAAAGACGCGATCCAGTCCCGGATAGTGTTTCTCCTGCTCCTCAACCTTTTACTTCTTGTTGTGGGCTGTCTTATGGATATTTTTTCCGCCATATTGATTGTCCTGCCGCTTATAAGTCCTTTGGGGGCGGCCTATGGAATTGATCCTGTACATCTTGGTATTATTTTTATTACCAACCTGGAAGTAGGGTTTCTTACACCACCGGTGGGTTTAAATCTGTTTCTTGCAAGTTACCGCTTTGGCACACCATTTGCCAGGATTTGCCGTTATGTGCTGCCATTCCTATTAATTCGATTTGTGGTGGTCCTGCTGATTACCTATGTGCCCGCGTTGTCAACATTTTTACCAAGATTTTTCTGAGCTTTTCTTGCCATGTCTTTTGATCCTCCGGTATTGATCTCTTGTATTGATAATATTCGTGAGCAGGAGTTGATCATGGAAAGATGTTGTAAATTTTTTCCTTGCCGGGCAGTTGGTAAATATTGAAATCCTTGTCCAGGCTGATTATCTCCCGAATGCCTGTTTTTTCCGCTGTAACAATCAGGGTTGCGTCAGCAAAATCCATGATTGTACATATATCCCCTGTATTACAAAACATAATACAGATTTTTAGAAAAGTCAAGAAGTACCGTTTCAATTCACATATTCAGAAGGCCGCTATAAATTGGTTCCGCAGAAGGGTATCTGAAAATAATAAAATAATCATCCTCATAATTCGGTTTTTTTCCGGAGAATAAAGAATCCTTTTTTACTATGTCCCATTCGATTTGGGTCAGAAGAAGGAAAGATTCTCCTTTGTGATAAAGTGGATCGAGAAATTTCACCGGAATTAACCAGTCCATAACGCGGAAATGCTGTATACCAGCCACGGAACTTAATCGGGGGTCAAGCCCTGCTATTTCGATACTGCCGTTGGTTAATTCTGTTGTAACATTGGCATTCCAGAATGTGGCAAAGCCAAAGTTAAGCCCGTTATCCATAAGGTATTGTATATATCCTTTCCTGTTTGTATTAAAATCCCTTGTAACCAGGCTTTGAAAATTAAGGCAGCTTTGTCCAATAATGAACAGCAATATTGCGCATACAATAACTGCACGCTTTAGATGGCTGTATGTTTTTTCGGCGTATTCAAAGAGAATGGCAGAAAGCGGAATGTAGAAAATCATAAATGGTATAAAGTATCTTTCGGCATTTAAATAAGTAGTTGCTATAAAAATAAATATATTAAGCAATACCGAAATTGCAAAGAAAACAGGAATTAATTGTTGTCCGTGTTCTTTCTCCATAGCATTGTTTTGATGCCGCACCTTACAGAGTATTCCGAAAACCGTCCATAATAATACGAATGTCCCGATTAAGGCGGTGATACTGAATATACCCCGGGCGGAAAGAACCGGAGATCCATCGGAAAGTCCGAAAAAACCTGCCAAATATGCAAGGTTTCTGTTAAGTTTCGGGAAAAAATTGGCAGAAAGATTCTCTATACGCGCATCCTGATACATCTGAAAACTAAAACTGTACATTAAATGCAGGAGAGAATTAACGGCGTATCCGGCGCAGCAGGCAATGAAGCCATATCCTCCAAGGAAGAGAGGAAATGTCTTTTTACGCCGCCGCATATACATACATGCAATAACCAGCGGAACATAAAAGGCAAACATTGAACGTATTCCCTGTATGCCAAGTAAAAACGACGATACCGTAAACAGGACAAAGAAAACAATTGTTTTTTCAGGGGTATTGTCATTACAGGTTAGGGAAATAAACAAGCCAAGACAGCAAAAAAGCTGGATGATAAAGAAAATGTAGTATCCGCCGAATGTAACAATATCCCAATATTCCATTGATAAAGGCATGATCAGAAAAAAACTGCTGATTAATATCCATTTTGTTTGTATCTTTACCTGTTTCATTAAAAATATATACGATAAAATAAAAACCAGATTATTAAGCAGGATGTTCAAGGAACGTATCAACGCCCAGTTTTCGTAAATTCCGAGCAGTTTAAAAAGCGGCATGGTGAATATGGTTTGATACACCAGACGAATCTCTGTTGAATAAAGCCAGTTGGCGCTGACTAAAACGTTTTCATTTGAAAGCAGTTTTCCCAGAATCATTTCCGATGCGTGGTCGCTGTCCAGCCACAGCCATCCGTATTGATACGAAAAAACGCTGATAAACCCAAGCACCAGTATCAGGACTGCGCCTGTTGTTGCGGCAATTAAGCCGGAATTTTTTATGTTTTCTAGAAATACAGAAATGTTTCCTGAAAAGAGGCAGCAAAGGGCAAATACCAGAATTACAAGACCAACATACGGAAGGGATAACGAAAGAGGGTTAACAAATGAAACAAGCACATTCTGTACCGGCGGCAGCAATAGTATTACACAAAAAACAATTCCTGCGGATACAAGGCCAATAGCTGCTTTTTTGATCTTTGCTGAATGTAACGCGCGCATTATCAGGGCTTCTGCATTTTCTTTTGTTATATCAATCTTCATGTTTGCTCCGGCATGAACAGGGATTTTTCTATATGGTATTCCGGACAGTGTTTTGTCCGGGTAATGCCTGCAAAAGCAAGGCTGGCATGCCATGCAAGCCTTAGCATTTTCCGTACAGTATATTTGCTTTTGCCGGCAAAACGTTTCTTTCTTTTATAATAGACAACGTCGGTTTTAAATTCCAGCTTGGGTACAATACCTCTTAAAAACACCTTCGCCCCATTGTATTCTGCAAGGGCATCCATGGCTTTACTGCCCATTAACCGGAAATCTGCATGATTATTAACAACACCGGCGCCCAAAAAACGCATAAGGCGGTAAAAAAACAGGGCGCTTGTTCTTTTTAAAAAACCATCGGTTTTCCGGCTTGAACGGACTCCAAAGACGATTTCTGAACCGGAAAAATAACTCTCCACCATTTTATCAATGGCATCAACGTCATCCTGCAGATCCGCATCTATTGTTACGGTTATATCCGCATAATCTCTGGCGGAGACCAACCCGCATAAAAGAGCGCTCTGATGACCGGTATTTGCAGACAATTTAATGCCGTGAACAAGAGGATTCTCCGAATGGTACTTTTCTATCAGGCTCCATGTAGAATCTTTTGAACCGTCATCAATAAAAAGCAATGCGGATTTTGGTGAAATAACGGAACCGGAAATCAGCTGACTGGTTTTTCCGGACAGGATCTTAGCTGTTTCGGGAAAAACTTCCTCTTCATTATAGCAGGGTACAATAATTACCAGCACCGGTTTATCAGATTTTTTCAAAATAAGGCTCTCCGCAACAAACCTTTCTTCTTTCGGATGAATTTTGTCCCAAATATGAAAAAAGTCAATTGTACGCAATGTGACTTATTGGTTAAAGATTCCGGCATCCTGGATTAATAATTTCGCCCACCCGGACGAGGAGTTGAAAATTTCACCCTCTTGGCAGAGTATAAATGTTATTAATTCTACACTTTTTTTATTAACTATGATAAGATCATTAAAATGAATCAAATTTTTCAAAAAAGGTGAGTTATGAAGAAAAATATAGTTTATTTTTTATTAATACCTGTACTATTAGCAGGGATGCTTACAGTATCCGCCTGTTTCAGCCCGTACCAGGGGGACAAAGGCACCTTTAGTATTAATTTAGGTGGGGGAGGAGGAAGCAGCAGAAACACTTCTTTGCCATGGAATCCTACCGGATCTTCACCTTATATTGAGGATCTTTTACACATCATAACACTATTCGGCGGACCCGGCCCGGATCATACTGTAAGCGTTCAAGGTCTTTCAACGGTTAATTTTTCTGTAACGCCTGGAGTCTGGGAAATTTCCATAGAAGGATTTGAATTCGCATCAGGTGAATGGGTGCCGGTGTCCATGGGTTATACCAAGGTTAATATAAAGCCTGGTTCGAACGGCGACATTTCAATAAAAATGGAGGAGTTCATCCCATAAGCAATAAAGGCGCTTATAGCGCCGGCTCAGTCCGAATTTAAGGAGTAGAAGAGTATTATATGAGAACTACCGTCTTACTTTTGCTGCTTTATTTAGGGGCAGGGTTCCTGACTGCCCAAACAACAGCTATGAAAATAGAAACCTTGTCGGCTAATCCCGCAATTACCTGCGCGCAGACAGTAGCAAGCTGCCTGATTTCGCTGGGTGTAAGATGAAAAATATTCAGCGCGCATTTATACTTATCCTTATACTGCTGCCGGCTTTTTCCCTTTCAGCCATGGATACAGGCCTCCTGTTGGATCAAAGCGGATCTTACGACTATACAGAAGAGTTACAATACAGCGGAACTTTAATTCCCTGGTTTTCTTCTCCTGTAGGAAAATCTTCCGATCTGTATATTTCCGCCGGAATTACTGCTAAATACGAATTAGAGGAATGGAAAATAGTACCGGAACTCCTGCGTACGGAATTTACTGTGCGCATGGAAGAAAACGGTGAAATAAAAATTGGCCGTATACCGTATGCTGATCCGCTGGGTTTTATTGTCAGCGGCCTTTTCGACGGAGTGCGTTATTCAAGGGATATGAACGACGGCTCAATATTCGGCATAGGTATGTGGTATACCGGATTCCTCTATAAGAAGAGCGCTTACATTACCATGAACGATGCCGACGAAATTAACTACGGTGAGTCGCTTGATTATAACGATTTTTTCGGTACGTATTTTGCGCCCCGCCGTTTGGTGGTCGCTCTGGAATGGGAACATCCCGGACTTCAGGAGGTTATCAGGTTGAATCTGGCCCTGGTTGGTCAGTTTGATCTTTCCGGTAATAACAGCGATTATCTTTACAATAGCCAATATCTTATTGCAAAAGCCGCCATGCCGGTAAGCAACTTTATTTTTGAGCTGGGAGGCTGTGCAGAGTTAGTACAGGATGAAAAGGCAAACAAGTTACAGATTGCTTTTGCCGGTGAATTGGGCATTGGCTGGTTTCTGCCTACACAAATATACGACAGGCTATCGTTTTTAAGCCGCTTTTCCAGCGGTAAAGCCAATGATACCATTGTCGCTTTTAACCCTATTACAACCGAAACTCATGGCGGTGTTCTTATTGCAAAGCTTCGCGGCATTTCGATGTTCCGCCTGGATTATACCGCCCGGCTTCATCAGAGTTTTTCACTCAACCTGCAAAGTTCCTATTTTATTTTAAGTGATTTATCTCTCGAATCATTCAGCGGCCCGCCGGATGGTAAAAACGGCCATTTTTTGGGAAATGAATTTTATGGCCTTTTGATCTGGAGTCCGGTTTCGGATATCCAAATAAAAGCAGGGGGAGGTGTATTTTTACCTTCTCTTGGAAATGCCGACAAGAATGCCGATACTCTTTGGAAGGTTGAACTGAGTGTGGTTTTGGCACTTTTTTAGTAATATTGTTTTTCGTTAAATTAAATGTATAATTAAATAGAATTTTGGAGGTTTGCAATGAAAAAGGCAACGATGATTATAATCGTTCTTTGTGTAGTGCAGCTTTTTTGTGCGGTTATGGTCTTTGGTCAGAATGGTGTAATAAAAGAGCTTACCGGTACGGTGGAATTAAAGCGTGCGGGGCAGACTGCTTTTGTACCTGCGAAGACCGGAGATACCGTGGCTCAGGATACGGTGGTGTCCACAGGATTTAAAAGCACGGCCCTTGTTGCGATTGGAAGTACAGTTATTACCGTACGGCCTTTGACCCGTCTGACCCTTGCGGAAATACGATCTTCGGCAGGATCGGAAACAGTTAATGTAAGCCTTCAAACCGGAAGAGTGCGGGTAGATGTAGACCCGCCGGCAGGAACCAGGACCAATACGAGTGTCCAGGGGCCAAGTGCAACCGCTTCGGTACGCGGAACGAGTTTTGAATTTGATACCAGGGAAGTAAAAGTACAAAAGGGCACAGTGGCCTTCAAGGGCAATAAAGGCGGGACGATGCTGGTCAGCGCCGGTTCTTCCAGCATACTAAACGAATCCAACAGAGCTTCGGACCCAATAGTAACCGGTGCAGCTGAGCTTCTGCCTCCGCCTCCGGCAGGAAGCGATTCTGGTGTCAGTCATGAAAATGCACCCCCGGAAGCGGTATTTGCTATTGATCTGATTTACGAATAGAAGCGCATGAAGTTCTGGAAAAATATACTGCTGGGTTTTGCGGCAGCGGCTTTCTTTTCTCTTCTGTATATAGCGGGGATACTGAACCCCATAGAAGACAAGGTATACGATTTTTTTCTGCGCTTCCGTGCAAGGCGCGAGCGTATTGATAATGTCGTGTTTCTTGATGTGGATGACACGGCTATTGCTTATAACGGTGTTTTTCCCTGGCCTCGTTCCATTACTGCCGATGGGCTGCTTCGGCTTAAAGAATTCGGCGCCAGGGCGGCGATTTTTGATATTGAATATATTGATAAGGGACCGCAGGGAGTAGATACGCTCTACCTGGACCAGGGGCTTCCTGATGATTTTACCAGGAGTTTTTCCGAAATTAGATCGGCAACATCGGATATTATTGCTGCTTTTTTGGCGGGACGTTTAAGCCGCAGTGACATTACAGAATATTACCGGGAACTTGATTCATTAATTATTAATGAACGGAATAGTCTTTTTTCCCGGGCTCAGGGAGTCGCCCGGGACAACGATTTATTTCTGGCTGAAGCTTCTGCTTTGTTCGGAAGAAGCTGGGCATCTTTAAATCTTCGCCCTGATCCTCTTTCCGGAGAACAGGCAACAAGGCGTTCAATGGCGGAAGAACTGTTTTCCTACCCCATTGAGGCTTCGAACTCTGCATTTACGGGAAAAAATGTAGACATACTTCCTGCTTTGCCTTCTTTTTCCCAGGCTGCAAGGGGAGCAGGTTTTACCAATGTAGAAATCGACGGAGACGGAATAAGACGCAGAATTTTTTTGGCCCAGAAAATTTTTAATCACTGGTATTTACAGCTTGCTTTTTCTCCTTTAATAGGTTCTTTTGGAAGTCCTAAGATTGAATTAAGCACCAATAAATTAATTATCAGAGATGCGTATTTTCATTCGGGCAGGAAAGATATTTCCATTCCTCTGGACGGACAGGGAAGAATGATGCTTGACTGGCCGCCGGAAAATTATATGCAAAGTTATAACCATATTTCTTTTGCAGATTTTTCGCTTTTGGAAGACAGGGAAGCTGAGCTGGAAAAATACAGTAAAACGTATCTGGAGACCGATCTGCATTTTTTTGGCGAGCGGGATACTTCCCTTGCTGTAGTTCCAATTATGGCTCAAGAGTTGTCTGAACTTTTTGAAGCAATTCATGAATACAGGGCAGCTGCTTTGGAATATTGTTCGGATGAATATTTTACCGCTTGTATTGAGTACCGTGCTGAAAGCAGAACCCTTATTCAGGCAATTCTTGATCTTGATCCGGGAACTAAAGCAATTAACGTTGCATTGCAGCTTGCGAAAGACGGGAATTCTGATGCTGCACTGATTATGGAAGAAGCCGAGTATATTAATGGTCTTACCAATGCTGTTGCCCTTATTCTGAACAGTTATGATGAACTGCGAAGTGAAATAGAAAAAAAAGTACGGGATAAATTCTGCATTTTAGGACGGGTTGATACAGGAACCACAGATATTGGGGTAAACCCTTTCCATGGAGAATATGTCAATGTAGGCACTCACGCAGTTGTACTGGATACGATTCTTTCTGAATCGTTTATTATACCACTGGGAATCCTGTGGCGTATTCTTATTACCATTATTGCAATTCCCCTGTTCTTTCTTCTTACTTCTATGTTTTCGCCGGTGTACAGGGCCGCTTTGGGGTTTTCCGGTGCACTGGTTGTCTTGATTGCTTCGATACTCCTTTTCCGTTTTACAGGGGTTTTCTTTGGCCCATTGGGAACTTTACTGGCAATTATAAGTGCCGTTGTAATACGCGAAATAATTTCCTATTCCGGTTCGGAAAAGGAAAAACGGTTTTACCGGAAAGCCTTTGCTACCTATACGTCTGAAGCAGTGGCGGACGAAATTGCAAAAAATCCTTCACTGCTTCAGCTTGGCGGAACCAAGCGCCGGATGAGTGCAATCTTTACCGATGTTAAAGGTTTTTCTACAATTTCGGAGAAACTTACACCTGAAGACCTGGTAAGCCTCTTAAACCGTTACCTTACTGTAATGAGTAATGTAGTCCTGGACGAAGAGGGAACGATAGATAAATACGAAGGAGATGCGATTATCGCCTTCTTTGGAGCCCCGCTGGAACAGAAGGATCATGCCCTGCGCGCCTGCCTTTCTGCAGTAAAAATAAAAAAAGCTGAAGAGGAATTAAATAAAGTTATTCTGGAGCAGAATCTTTCTTCTTCGCTTTTATTAACCAGGGTAGGCATAAATTCCGGGGATATGGTAGCCGGCAACATGGGTACCGACAAAAAGATGAACTATACGATCATGGGAGATGCGGTAAACCTGGCTGCCCGTCTTGAAGGGGTAAATAAACAATATGGTATTTGGATACTTGCATCGCAGGATACGATCTGGGAAACGGGAGATCGTTTTTTAACCCGCCGTCTGGATCGTGTCCGTGTCGTAGGAAAAAGCGAGCCTGTGCAGTTGTACAATATTCTGGATACGCTGGAAGATGCTTCGGCAGATCAAAAAAAGCTCGTAGAGGTTTTTCATCAGGCGCTGGAATGTTTTGAAAAGCGGGACTGGATAAGGGCAAAGGAAGGATTTAATGAAGTCCTGTCAATCGAACCGAAAGGGCCTGCAATGCTTTACCTGAACCGCTGTCAGGAATACCTGAGCGCTGCACCCGGAGACGGCTGGGACGGAGTCTTTAACCTGACGGAAAAATAACAGATGCAGCAGGATTTAAAACAAGCTGTTTTACCGGGAAACACCTGTCTTTATAAATATTTGAAACGCGCTTAAACCCAAAATCATTACGGTTGTTACAATTGCACCGGCTGCAATTACCCCCAGAATAACGGCAAAGAGGGTTTGCTTTTTGGAAAGGCCTAACACCCAGGCGCCGAGTGTGCCGGTCCAGGCTCCTGTAATGGGCAGGGGAATGGCCACAAAGACTGCGATGCCCAGTGCGCCCCATTTTTCCACATTTTTATGGAGTTTTTCCCTGGCACGCTCGACAAAGTTATCAAAGATTGTGCGGTACCAGTTAAAGCCTCCCTGTACTGGTGGAGCTTCGCCGATCCTGCCGTAGAACAGCCGGTGTACGGTAGACAAAAAAAGCCAGCAGAGGGGGGCCACAAGGGCGTTTACCGCAGCAGCAAAGGGCCATGCAATGTACCAGGGTATGCTGTGAGCCATGGCGTAGGGTATGCCGCCGCGCAGTTCGGAAACAGGTGCAAGAGAAAGTATTGCAGTCCATAAATAAATCATATAATGCCGCCTCCAAAAGATACGCCGTTTTTACACCGGCAGTTCCTGCACGTCTGCATTGAGTTTTTTTGCTGCGCTTTCTGCGGCTTTTTTTCCTGCAATGATTACAGGGCAGCAGGAACCTTTCTCTGATGCCAGGGCCAGACGCCGGGCTATGTTATTGGTTGCTTCCGCAGTTAGGTAAACTATGTTTTTAAGCCTTTCAAGGCGGTGGTTATCATTGATGCCGTAAAGCTGCCGCAGAAATTCAGAAAAACCTTTTTCTACAGGACTATGGGGCCGGGTTTCCCGTGCATACGAACCAATAATTACTTTTTCCAGGCTGTCCTGATCAATCCCTTCTATCCCGCGTTTTTTTAAGATGCCTGAAAACGATTCAAGGGAACGGGCCGGATCGGGGTCGCGGTATGTCGAAAAAGAAAACACTCCTTCCAGATTATCAGGGTGTGCAAAAGCGCCGTATGCTCCTCCCATCATCCTAATCGATTCCCATAACGCACCGGTACTTAGCTCATGAGAAAAGACCAATTCTGCCGCCTGTTCCGCAGATCCATAGGGAGCCGATGCAAGCGACATGGCCGCAAAACCTACCTGCAAAGAAGGGGATGCAAAAACTTCGGCCTGCCGGTTTATATCAGTCTGCTGGTTCTGCAGGAGTTTAAAGAAATTTTCTTTGTTTTTGCATTTTGGATTTGCTGCTCCGGGGCTTCCAAAGCCATTAAGGCATTCCACAGCTTTAAGGGTGTTTTCTGCCGTTTCGCTTGATGTAATGTTCAGGAACAAACCGCTCGAGACAAGTTTACTGCGAATGGCTTCTATGCGGTCTCTAAGTTCGCCCATGTCCATTGCTGCCAGAGTATGGGAAAAAGGAATTTGATCGATCCCGTTCCATATCTCATCTATTGCACGGGATCGGGAAAAGAATTTTCCCGATCTGCCCGATGCATAGCTGTGCCCTGATGGGGCAAGGCTGGAATCGCCATCGTTTTTCATTTCTGCTGCAAGGTCTTTTAAACGGCGAAGGTCGGAAAAATCCGCTTCGGTTATAAGGCGCCGTGCCAGATCCAGTGCAGGAGCCAATTTTTCATTAAGCGCCTTGATCCGGTAAACAATCCAGTCCCGTCCCAGCAATTCTTCCGGTACAGTGCATTTCCCTGCACCTGTATTTGTACTGTTTTGCGGGGCAATTGAGCCGGTTTCCAGCAAGGCATAAAAGCCCCCTGCTGTCCGTGCAAGCAGACTGGATACTTCGCCGTAATCCATTCCGGGAAGTCCCATGGAAACAGTAGAGCGTGCAAAAAAAGGCAGCCAGGGATAGTCCTCCGGCTCCAGTACATCAACAGGAAAGGCCATATCTACATAGGTAATCCCGTTGGTAAAAAGCGGATGGTACATACAGGGCGGCTGGGTGATTATACCGGATGTCCCTGCAATGCGGGGAACGTATAATTCCGCAGGGACAGTTACAATTTCCGGGATTAAGTCTTCTCTTGTAAGGTGCGGGATACTTTCCAAAACTTCTTTTGGCTCTTTTTCACACTGGATTTTTTCCAGTGTTTCGTTTTTTTCTTTCAGAAGTTTTTTTTCTGCAGCGCTTAATTGTTTTTCTTTCTGTTTAAGAAGATCCGCTACCTGTCTGTCTTTTTTTTCCAGGTAATCTGCTGTGCCTTCGATTATCACCAATGCCCGGTGAGGGTTGTTTAGAAGATATTTTTCGACAAGTGATTCCAGGTACCGGTTTTCTGCAATGCGCCGTTTTAGTTCAGTAAAATTGGGTATAAAAAGCAGGGAATCCCATGGCCGTTTTCCGTAAAGCCATGATCGTAAAGATCGGCGCATCCAAACCAGGGAATAAGGTCCGTGGGATCGCTTTACCTCGCGGTGGGAAAATTCCATGTTGAGCAGGGCTGCATCGATTTCTTCTTTGGGGATACCTTCGTTTACAAGTTTTCGCAATGTATCCAAAATCAGCGTTTCCATCAATTTGCACGATTCTTCGGTAGTTTCTTTTCCGGTAATAACACCGCGCAGCCCTGCGCTGAACACTGTTTCCCGGAGTTCCGATTCAATCCCCATGATAGGGGAAAGGTCTTCTCCCAGACCAGATTCAATAAGGGCCCTTGTTAATGGTGAACCATCATGGCCAAGCAGAATTTCCGCCAGACAGGCAAGCGCCATGGTTTCTGCCGTATCGGTACTGTCTGTACATAGCCAGGATACAATTGCCTGGGGTTTATCTTTGCCGGGACATGGTATGCGGAACAGCGCATTTTCATTCCAGCGTTTTACTGTGGGAATTGCAGTTGCGGCATTGCCGGGTTCCAGACCCTTAAGGCAATTATCAAGAAAGGCCAGTTGTTTTTCTGTGTTGATATTTCCGGCAAGAAAGATACGGCAATTGGCCGGGGCATAACGGGTCCGGTGAAATGCTTTAAGTTCTTCCCAGCTTAAGTTTGGGATATGATCCGGATCGCCGCCGGATTCAAATGTATAGGGAGTGCCGGGCATTACTGCTTTTACCGACCAGAGCCCCGCGTAGTTGTCCATAGATGAGTAAGCGCCTTTCATTTCGTTATACACAACGCCTGTATATTCCAAACCCGTCTTGGAAGGAACTAAACGCCAGCCTTCCTGCATAAAAGTCCATTCGGAAAGCAATGGACGGAATACGGCATCCGCATACACTGACATAAGATTAAAATAATCTTTTTCGCTGGTGGAACTGGCAGGGTAGACTGTTTTGTCGGGGAAAGTCCAGGCATTTAAAAAAGTTTGCAAACTGCCCTGTGCTAGAACCAAAAAGGTGTCTTTTAGGGGATATTTTTCCGATCCGCACAGTACGGAGTGCTCAAGGATATGAGAAACACCGCTGGAATTATCCGGGGCTGTGGAAAATGCAAAGCCAAAAAGGTTTTCGGGATCATCGTTCAATATATGAAATACTTCTGCGCCGCTTGAATGCTTGGCCCAGATTCCTGCAGCTCTTAGTTCTTCCAGATTTATTATGTCAAGAATTGTAAAACCGCTGATGCACTCGCCTTTATTCATTAATACTCCGCCTCTTGGGTTATTGATAAATGTGTTCCAAAACCGCAATTTCAGGACAAGCCCGCTATATTTTATATAACAAGATCGTCATGTATCATTACTATGCCGCCGTTTTCCCGCTCTTGTCTGAACCATGCAAGAAAATTGGCAGCAGCCTGTTCTACATCTTTCCGGGGAACGGCGCCGACAATTCCTTCTTCTTCCAGTATTTCCTCTTTTCTGCCCTGGGAAAGATTGTTAAGGATTTTTTCCCTGAATGCAGCAGTATCTTCAAAGCCGGTCCGCGCCTTTAACAGCAGAATAATATCTTTGTCGCCCATGTTTGCAAGTTTTTTCTGGATGGGAAGATTGGGTGCATCAAGAAGATCTCCTATGGTGTACACTTTATCTTTTAGTGTTTTGCCAAGTTCCGGGTCTTCCAGTTCCAGCTTTGTTAAAAGTGCATCTCCAAAACGCATATCCGAAGATTTTAAGATCGCCGCCAGGGCTTCCATGCCATTGAAATTTATCTCGCCATCTTTACCTGTTATTTCGCTGATTTTTTTGGCTTTTTCCCTAAGCGCTCCTGCAACCTGTTCCAGAACTTCCGGGGGAACTGCCGTTTGTTTTGCAATACGCTTGAGTATCTGCAGTTTTTTTTCGCCGGTTATCCGGGAAAGCGCCTGGGCGGATTGTTTGGGAGGCAGCCGTGAAAAAACCAGTGCCGCTGCTGCCGGAGATTCTTCCCTGAAAAGCAGTGCCAGCTGATCGCCGGAAAAGTTTTCCAAAAAATCAAACGGATTTGGTTTAGCTTCCGGTACCGCCTTAATAAGCAAGGCTTCTCCCTTTTCCGGTCCGAACGCTGCATACAATACCCGTCTTGCCGCTTCGACTCCCCCGGCAACAGCCCCAAGTATTTGATAGGGAGATGATAACAGGGAACTGAATTCTTCCAGTATGGCACGGCTTTCATCAGTCCCAATTGATTTTACAGTAGCAATTTCCCCGGATATTGCTTCTATTTGATCCTGGGGAAGCCGTGCAAGGATATCCGCTGCCCTGTCGCTTCCTATAAGCATAAGGAATTTTGCCACACGGCGGGTTTTGGATTCAGATTTTTCTTCCGTTACAGATCGAAGCGGTTGCGGAGTAGTTTTTAAAAACCCCTGTATTTGTTCCTCTCCCATGGGATAATTATATAATTTTTTTCTATAAT
>Ga0082212_10003381_pt1 | contig 22652 bp, 18 predicted proteins | sample TergutNt197P3_FD_71548 | JGI IMG/M metagenome (GOLD analysis project Ga0082212, IMG submission 71548) | Neocapritermes taracua P3 segment gut microbial communities from Petit-Saut dam, French Guiana - Nt197 P3 | ecosystem: Host-associated > Arthropoda: Insects > Digestive system > Gut ...
CAATTCGTGGGTAGCCGGCGAGGTCGCTGGCGAGTACCTGGCCCAGAAGATCGACGAGAACTGGGACGGGAACCTCGACGCCTTCGTGGGCATGTACTACATGGGCGGCGGCGATATCGTGGCTGACCGCGTCAACGGGTGCATCGAAAAGCTGAAGGAAAGCGGCTTGAACATGCCCGGCGACGACATGATCCTGATCTTCGACGCGGGTGCGTCGGACCAGGCGCAGACCGCCAGAAAGATCGTCACGGACTTCCTTACGGAACACCCTGACATGCAGCATATCGCGTTCGCGGCGAACAACGACGAGACCGGCGTCGGCATCGTGGCGGGCATCGAGATGGCCGGCAGGGACGACAATTGCTATGTCGTCACGACCGGTGGCGACACGCCTTACCGCGAGTACCTGAAGGCCGGCGGCGGCGACGTCTGGATCTGTTCCACCGCGTTCACCCCGGAACTCTACGGGGAGCAGGTGATCCCCATGGCCATCGACATCCTCGAAGGCAAGGAGGTCCCGCTGAATGTTTATTTGAACCATTTCCCGCTCACCAAGGACAATGTCCTGGATTACTATCCGGACTATTGACCTTGAACGCGACTGGCAGGACCGAGTAAGCTGTTTTCTCCTCAGGAGAGGATATGGGCGGGGATCCCGCCCATATCCTCTCCGGTGCAGTGACAAAACAGGCGTCAAAGAAAGCGGATAACCATGGAAGAAACCATCTTGGAAATGAGAGGCATTACAAAGCGTTTCCCCGGCGTTTTGGCACTCGACAAAGTCAGCCTGGATTTGCGGAAAGGGGAGGTGCTCGCCCTTGTGGGGGAAAACGGCGCCGGGAAATCGACGCTGATGAAGATACTTTCAGGCGCATACGAGACCGATTCCGGGGAGATATACATCGATGGCGCCAAAACCGAGTTCAACACGCCCAGGCAGGCAATCGAGTTCGGGATTTCCATCATGCACCAGGAACTCAACTACCTGGACGAGCTGAGCATCGCGGAAAACATCTTCATGGGGAACCTGCCTTTGAAAAAGACCGGCCTGGTCGACTACCCCCTCCTCATGAAGGAAACAAAAAAGTATATGGAGATCATCGGCCTGAACCGGGATCCCGTCCTCGAGATGAAATACCTGTCGGTCGGCGAGAGGCAGATGGTGGAGATCGCGAAAGCCATCTCGAGGAAGATCCGCATACTCATCATGGACGAGCCGACGGCCGCGCTCAACGAAGAGGAGACGCACAAGCTTTTCGAGATCGTGAAGGGCCTCTCGGCGGAAGGCATATCGGTCATCTACATATCCCACAGGCTGGACGAGATCTTCGAGGTATCCGGGCGCGTCATGGTCATGCGGGACGGCACGAAGGTCCAGACGCTCGAGACATCGAAGACGGACAAGAACGAAATCGTCCGGCTGATGGTCGGGCGCGAGATAAAGGACATGTACCCCCACGAGCAAAACGAGAAGGGGGATTTTGCCCTTGAAGTCGACGGGCTTTCGATTTTTCCCGGCCAGGACGTGTCGTTCAGCCTGCGCAAGGGGGAAATACTCGGGCTGTTCGGCATCATGGGCGCGGGCCGGGCGCGCATCGTCGAGGCAATCTTCGGCAACGAGGCGTTCAAGTGCAGGTCGCTGAGGATCGACGGGGCGCCGGCCCATATCCGGAACCCGCATATGGCGATAAAGTATGGCCTCGCGTACGTGCCGTCTGAAAGGAAGAAGGAAGGGCTGATACTGATACACTCCGTCAAGGAGAATATCTCCATAGCCGCGCTTTCGTTTTTCAAGAAGCTCGTCTTTTTCCTCGACCACTCGCATGAGGCGGAGACGGCAAACAAATGGGTGTCGCGCATGAGCATCAAGACGCCGTCCCTGGCCACGCAGGTCGAAAGCCTGTCGGGAGGGAACCAGCAAAAGGTCGTCCTGGCCAAGTGGATGATGACAGAGCCTAAAGTGCTCTTCATGAACGAGCCTACCCGCGGCATCGACGTCGGCGCGAAGATCGAGGTCTACAAGCTAATGGGGGAATTTTGCAAGAACGGGCTCGGCATCGTCTTGATATCTTCCGAACTGCCGGAGATAATGTCGATCGCGGACCGCATACTGACCATACAGGACGGAAACATTACCGGGGAGTTTAATAAGGGCGAATACGATCAGGAAATGTTGCTGAGCGCAGCCTTGGGAGAACAAAGCGATGGAAACAATTAACAAGATCAATACAAAAGACATAAACCGGGTCTGGGGCACTCAAATCAGCCTGGCCTTCGCGCTCATCGGGTTGTGCGTCATTTTTTCGTTCTCCACCGGGCATTTCCTGTCAGTGAACAATTTCGTCAACATCGGGCACTACCTTCCGCCGTTCGCCATAATGGCCGCCGGCTGTACCGTCGCGATGCTGATAGGCGCGCTGGACGTGAGCCAGTATTCCATCTGCGCCCTGACGGGGGTCCTGGGCGTGTTCCTCAACAGGGCCGGGGTCCCGATAGGGGGCGTGTTCGTCCTGTGCATCCTGTTCGGGTTCATGCTGGGCACCCTCAACGGGACCATCATAACGGTCCTGCGCATCAACCCGATAATAGGGACGCTCGCGTCGGGCATGATAATGCGCGGGTTTTGCTACATGGGGACAAGCGGGAAGACGCTGTCCATCGGGTCGGAAACCAGCGACCTGTATTTCTCCGTCGGCAGGGGGACGCTTTTCGGCGTCATCCCCTATACGCTGCTCATCATGGCCGGCGTGTACGCGCTGATCTTCATTACGCTGAAACATACGGGCTTCGGGCGAAAGATATACGTGGTCGGCGGCAACAGCCGGGCGGCGTTCCTCGCGGGCATCAACGTCAGGTCCGTCCGCATGGGCGCCATGATGCTCTGCGGGGCGACGGCCGGGCTGGCGGGATTCATCATACTGGCGCAGCTCGGCGCCTTCCAGCCGAATACCGGCGAGGCCACGCTGATGGACGTCATCGCGGCCGTCATACTGGGGGGCCTGAGCCTGGCAGGCGGCAAGGGGAAGCTGTCGGGGACCTTCCTGGGCGTCATGATTTTGACCGTGATACAGAACGGCATGAACCTGATGGGCGTGCAGTCGTTTTACCAGCAGATCGTCCGCGGCATCATCGTCATCTGCGCGGTCTTCCTGGACGTCCTGCGCGGCGGCGAGTATAAATAATGGAAAGGGAATGGTGACGTCATGAATAACATTCAAGCGGCGGGAGCGGCGTTTTCGCCCTGCGAGGACCGTTTTGTCGTAAAGGGCTACCGGGAAGGCATCGCTACATATTCCGGGATGATCGACGAATTCGCGAAGATAGAGGGGATTACCGGCGTCCCGACCTTCACGGTCGCCGGGAAGGAGCTCGAGGAGTTCGAGGCCCGGCTGAAAAAGCATGGCATGCTGACAGGCACCATCTGCCCGGACACATACCTTACGGCCGAGCAAAAATGCGGCACGGTCACGAGCCGCGACCCCTCCATCAGGCGCAAGTACATACAGCTCATAAAAGACGCCATGGACTGCTGCGCGCGCCTGGACGGCTACAACGTGCTGCTGTGGTTCGCGCACGACGGCTACGACTATCCCTTCGAGGACGCCTACGACGTCAAGTGGGACTGGATGTGCGACGCCCTCGCGGAGGCCGCCGAATACCGTCCCGACGTCAACCTTGCCATCGAATACAAGGCAAAGGAGCCCCGCACCCACCAGCATATCAATACGGTGGGGACTGCCGTGAGCGTTTGCGAAAAGATTGGCAAGCCGAACGTCGGGGTCGTCGTGGATTTGGGCCACTCCCTCTTCGCCGGCGAGAACCCTGCCGAGGCAGTCCTGTTCGCGAACCGTTTCGGGCGCCTCTTCGACATCCACCTGAACGACAACTACCGCAGCTGGGACGACGACCTCCTGCTGGGCAGCGTGCATTTCTGGGAAACCCTGGAGTTCTTTTACGCATTGGGGCAGATAGGCTACGAGGGCTGGTACGACATAGATATCTGGCCTTCAAGGGTGAACGGCGTACAGGCGCTCGAGGAAAGCGTCGCGCGCATACGCTGGTTCGAGAAATTGGCGGGCAGGCTTCTGGAAAGCGCGGAGTTCGCCGCGGCGCGCGAGCAGGGGGAAACCATGATAGCGCAAAAGCTGCTTCGGGAGTTGATTGAAAAATGATAATAGACAGCCACATGCATCTGGGATCGCTCGGCGGCATGCACAACTATGACGTGCGGCCGGAAACGATAATGAATACGATGGACAGCCTCGGCATCGGGAAGGCGATCAGCAGCAGCTGCTACAATTTGACGTTCGGCGATATGGAGCGCGGCTATGCCGCCGATATCGAGGCGCATGAATGGTCAAGGCAGAGGATATTCAGCTATCTGGTCTATGACCCGAACGGCGCGGATACATGCCTGAAGCTGATGGAGTCCAATTTCGACCCGGCCATATTCAAGGGGATAAAGCTCCATCCGTCCTGGCACGGCGTCTTTGCCGACGACGAGGCGTACAGGCCGGCCTACGAATTCGCGCGCGCGAAAAAGCTCCCGGTCATCAGCCATACCTGGACGATATCGCTTACGAACCCGGTGCAGAAATTCTCGACGCCGGACCGCTTCGAAAAATACGCCGCCGAATACGGCGACGTCACGCTGATCCTGGCGCATGCGGGCGGCCGCTACGGCGGCATACGCCAGGCGATAGCGCTCGCGCGAAAATGCCCGAATGTCTGCGTGGACATCGCGGGCGACGTGTATATCGACCAGCTCACGGAGACGCTCGCGCGGGAAATCGGCGCCGGCCGCGTCCTCTTTGGCAGCGACTACCCGATGATGGACCACCGCAACATGCTGGGCGTGGTCCTGGGCGCCGGCATCCCCATAGATGACAAAAAGAAAATCCTGCACGACAATGCCGTACGCATTTTCGGTTTGGAGCAATAGACGATGAATGAAACAAGACACGGGAATACCGTTAACGGGCTGGCGGACGCGTACCGCGGGGAAAAGGAAGGGCTCGGGTTCTTCGATATCAACCTTTGGTGGGACCCGTCGATAAAGGCGTGCCTGGAACCGCAGCCCGATTTCGGCGCTTTTTACGGGACGCTTGGCGGCAAGTCCATCAAGAAGGGCGTCTTGACGCTGGGCGAATGCATAAAGTATGACGAATGTACAGGCAACGCGCGCCTAAAGGGGATACTGGACGGGCACAGGGACCTGTACGGAGCCATGGTCCTTACGGCAGACGCCCTTTTCACGGGCGGGGACATAGCGAAATATGTCGATGAAATGGTGGAGGCGCGCGCCGTGATAGTGCGCATGTTCCCCCGGACGCACAGGCATCCTTTCGACAAGAACACGCTTTTTTCGCTTTTCTCGCACCTGAACCGGCGCAGGATCCCGCTCATGCTCTGGCACGCGGAGGTTTCCTGGGATACCGTCGCGTCGCTCCTGGCGGAATTCCCGGACATGCCCCTCATAGTCGAGGGGAACGACGTAAAGCTCCTTTACCACAACCGGCATTACATCCCGCTGTACCAAAAATACCCCAATTTCTATCTGGAGACGCACAATCTGATCGTCTACAAGGAACTGGATTTTTTGGCGAAAACCGATCCGGGCCGATTGGTTTTTGGAAGCTATTATCACTACAACGCCCCCGACGCCGCCATGGCGCCGATCGTGCTGGCGGACTGGGACAGCGACGTAAAACGCCAGGTAGCGCACGGCAATCTTGAACGGTTGATCGATGGGATACGCTGAGTAGAGGGCAGGGCGCATTCATGGGTTCACTGCGGGTATTGGCAATCGATCTCGGCGCGAGCAACGGGCGCGGCATCGTCGGGGATTTCGACGGGGAAAGGCTGGCTATATCGCCCGTGCACTCCTTCCCGAACAGGATGGCGCAGATACGCGGCGCCTGGTATTGGGACATAATCCGCCTGTACGACGAAACCCTCACTGCCATGAAAAGGGCGGAGGGCTTCCCGGGCGGCCCGCCCTCGTCCGTTGCCATAGACGGCTGGGCGCAGGATTTCGGATTGCTTGACCGGGAAGGCAACCTGCTCGGGAACGTCCATACATATCGCGACCCTTACAGCGCCGGCATGAAGGAAGGATTCGCGGAGCTGATGGGGGATGAAGCCTTTTATGCCCGCACGGGCCTCGAGACGGGCGGGATACTGTCGCTTTTCCAGCTCATGGGCTTGCGGGAAAAAGAGAAGGCCATATACGAAAACGCGCATACATTCCTTTTTGTCGCGGACCTTGTCAAGTACTTCCTGACCGGCGAGAAAAACTGCTGTGTCACGCTTGCGGGGCTTTCCGGGCTTTTCGACATCCACGAGGGCCGCTGGAGCGAGGAAATACTGGGGCTTGCGGGGCTCAAGCGGATTTTCCCGCCCGTGTCGGGGACACGCGAAAGAATAGGCGTGATAGACGTCCCCGGCAGGGCAAGCCGGATACAATTGCTTTCCGTGGCGACGCACGATACCGCCAGCGCGCTATCGTTCATCCCCGACCAGGGCGAAGGGGCATTCCTGATCAGCAGCGGGACGTGGTCCGGGGCCGGGCACGCGTTGGCGGCGCCGGAAACGAAACCCGAAGCGCTGCGCCAGGGGCTGCTGAGCGAGCTTGGGTTTGACGAAAGCATCTATTTGGTGAAGAACCTGACGGGGCTTTGGATAGAGCAGGAACTGCTGCGTCAGTGGGATTTAGGCGACGTTTCGGCCGCGGCCCTGCGGCTTGAGGCCGGAAACAGCCATTACGGCCACGCGTTCGACACGCAGTCAGAAGAGTTTGCCGCGCCCGGCCAAATGGAAGAGAAGATACTGGCCGCCTTGTCGGGCCATGGCCATCCACTCCCGGAAGGCCGCGCGGCGATATACAGGTGCGTGATGCGCAGCCTGGCCTGCAAGTACCGCGACACCATCGAGGCGTTCGAAGCCAATAAAGGCGGGAAGTTCGACAGGATCCACATTGTCGGCGGCGGCTCGCAAAACGCCTTGCTCAACCAGCTTACGGCCGACATCTGCGGCAGGCCCGTATCGGCCGGGCCGGCCGAAGCGACGGCGATCGGCAATATCGCGGGCCAGTTGCTGGCCCTGGGGGAAATAAAGGACGTTGGGCAGGCGCGGGAGGTCGTTTCCCGTTCATTCCCGGGAAAGACGTTCCTGCCTGGCAAACGATTATGAACGGCCAATGCATAGAAAAATTATGAAACGGCCTATGCAAAGAAAAATTATGAAATTATAAATGGTCAACGCAATGATAAAAGTTATTTTTGTAGAAGGAGGCAGTTAAAATGGATAAGGTACTTAGTCAGGTTCGTGAGTTGTCAAAAGAGGATATGGCCGCCTATCAGGAAAACCTGATGGTTGGCGGCGGTACGCCCGGGCCCTGTATCGCATCGGGAAAAGGGGTGCGGCTTTTTGACGACGAAGGCAAAAGCTATATCGACTGCACCTCGCAAAGCTGGGCGATGTATCTGGGCTTCGGCAACGAAGAGATACGCCAGGTCGTATATGAAAACATGGAGACCATGTCGCACATACACCAGGGGTTCCATACAAAGCAGCGTTTTGCCCTGGCCCACAAGCTCGCTTCCATAGCGCCCGAACGCCTGAACCGCGTTTCATTCACGGCGGGCGGCAGCCTGGCCATAGAGGCGGCCATGAAGATCGCGCTCAAGAATGTCCCCGGGTCAAAGATGTTCTGCAGCCAGTGGGACTCCTATCATGGCTCTTCCCTGAATACTTCGGGCGCGTCCTGGATAACGACGAAATCGAGCGGGGGCTTTACGGGGCAATTGAACTTCCTGGCGGGCGTCAACACGAATTTCGTGCGCCTGCCCAACCCTTATTGCTATCGCTGCGCGTTTGGCAAGAAAGTCGAGTCATGCGGCTGCGAGTGCGCGGAATTCTCGAAGCTCATGATAGAGAAGGGGGTATCCGGCCCCCTCGCGGGCATCCTCATCGAGCCGGTCCAGGCAAGCGGCGGCCAGATACCCGCCCCGAAGAAATACCTGCAAAGGATGCGGCAGATCGCCGACGAGTTCGGGGCCGTGCTGATTTTCGACGAGATACAGACATATTTGCGAATAGGGGACTGGTACGCGGGCAACTACTACGATGTCGAGCCGGACATCATCGTGCTTGGCAAAGGGCTCGGCGCGGGGCTGCCGATCGCGGCGGTCATCATCCACGACAGGCTGAAGGGCTTTGAAATGGGGGCCGAGGAATTGCATACGTTCGCGAACAACTCCGTTTCGCAGATTGCGGCGATGAAACAGCTTGAAATCGTGGAACGCGACAACATCCTGGCGCATGTCAACGAGATGGGGAAATACATAGGCGAAAAGCTGAATGCCCTGAAAGGGAAGTACCCGCAGATAGGCGACGTGCGGCAGGTCGGCATGCATGTCGGCGTCGAGATGATAGACCCGGATACCGGGGACAGGATGGAGAACGCGCAGGCCGTGAAGATCCGCGGCACGGCCATCGAGAAAGGGCTGATACTGGGGACTGGCGGCTTCAACAAGGGGCTGCTGAAATTCAAGCCCGCGCTGGTCGTGACGGCCGCGGAAATCGACGAGATAGTCGATATCTTCGATGACACGCTGAAGCAAGTGTTGTAGAATACATCTGGCGAAGGAGGCAGGGATATGGCGTTTGAGATAAGCCTGGAAGGGAAGACATGCGTCGTCATAGGCGGGACGCGGGGGATCGGGGCCGCGTGCGTGAGGCAGCTCGCGGCGGCGGGCGCCGATGTCGCTTTTAGTTATTCAAAATCGGCCGACAGCGCGAAAAAGCTTGAAGCCGAAGCCGAAGGCCTTGGCGTGCGCATAAAGGGGTATTCGGTCGACGCCGGCGACGAGCAGAAAGTCACGGACATGTTCGCCGAAATCGATGGCTTTTTCGGGTCCGTCGATGTCCTCGTCTACTGCGCCGGGATACTGATCGCGGCGCCATTGGCCGAAATCACCAGCGACATCTGGCGCAAGACGATGGCTGTCAATGCCGACGGCGCCTTTTACGCGGCGAAGGCCGCCTTGCCGTATATGCTGGAAAGCGGCGGGGGCAACATGGTCTTTGTCAGCTCGAACGCGACGATCAACGCGGGGGGGAACAGCGTCGCCTACCCGGCATCCAAGGGCGCGCTGGACGGGCTCGCGAAGCAGATACTCAAGGAATACCTTTCCCAGGGGATCAACGTGAACATCGTCTCCCCGGCGGTCATCGACACGGACCTGTTCCGCGAACGCTATCCGACGGACGAGATAGTCGCCGAGTACGGCAAGAGCCTGCCGGTCGGCCGGGTCGGGACGCCGGATGACATAGCGAACGCCGTGGTGTTCCTCGCGAGCGACAAGGCGTCATATATCTGCGGGCACAACCTCCTTGTCGACGGCGGCAGGACTTATTACAGGTAGAGGGGCGCTTATGCCTATTATGTCTATGAAGGAGGGTTCACGGCATGGATTTTGAATTGTTGATCGACGCGAAGGCAGGGATAGCCGAGACGCCGATATGGGACGGGCGCACAGGGCGCCTGTACTGGACGGACGTGGCGACGGGCGATATCCACGCCTGGCACAAGGAGACGGGGGAAGGGCAGGTTTGGCATACGGGCCGCGCGATCGGGTCGGCCGTGCCGTGCGAGGACGAGGGGAAGATGTTCTGCGCGCTGGACGGCGGGCTGTTCCTGTTCGACCTGGAAACGGGCGGCCTGGAACCGATATGCGACCCGGACGGCAGGCCCGGCTACCGTTACAACGACAGCCGCATAGACGAGAGGGGCAGGGCGTTTACAAGCTCTGTCAGCGCGGCGTACGGGTCGGACGAATACCAGCCGGACATGAAGGGGAACTTCTACATGGTGGACACGGACGGGTCTGTCACCACGCTGGTGGAAGGGGTGAACCAGTACAACGGCATCGTGTGGAACAAGGAAGGCACGAAGATGTATGTCGTCGATACCTGGGGCCTCAAGCTGATGGCGTTCCCCTATGACATCGAACGCGGGCCGACCGGGGATCCCGAATGCGTGCTGGACCTGAAAGAGTTCGGGATGCCGGACGGCATAAACATCGACGAAGAAGGCTCGCTGTATATCTGCCACTGGACGGGCAGGATATCCGTCTGGGACAGGGAGCTGAAGCCGGCGGGCACGATCCCGTTCCCGGTCGAGTTCGTATGCTGCGGCGGGTTTGGCGGCGACGACGGGAAGGACTACTATGTCGCGTCCTCGAGCTGGAAGTATACGGACGCCGATTTCGAGAAAAACCCGGGCGCGGGCGGCGTGTTCGTCGCAAGGTCGGAGATAGCCGGGCGCGGGGACTTTTTCTACAAGGGCTGACGGGCGCGGGGACTTTTTCTACAAGGGCTGAGCGAACTCGTAGTACTCCCGCAGGAACTTCTTGAAATTCCTGCGGACCGCGGATATTATTACATCCGCCGTTTCCACGCAGGCCCGGGTGGGATCCCCGAGGGCGCCGTATTCCGTATGCTGTATGCCCCATGACGACCAGACCACCTTTTGCCCGCCGAGGGCTGAATCCGCGGAGACAAAATCCGTCTGGTACTTCATGCTGTCCTTGTCCGTGAAGAGCTCGGTGCGGGCCAGTTCCGGGTCGATGCGCATTATCATGGACGCTTCCCATTCGCAGGCGTGGCTAACGCCGCCACGGGGCGATTTGCGCGCCTCGTTGAATTCCTTCGCGCTGAACGTAAGCGGGGAGGCGACCACATAGTACATATCGTGGCTGTCGGCTATCATCTTGGTGGCGACATTGAGCATGGGGGCGTGCTGGCCGTGGCAGTCGACCAGGACCGCCTTGGAAAAGCCCATGTCGGCAAGCGAGGCGCATATGTCGTAGACCATGTCCGTGAACACCTGCGGGCGCAGGCGCATGGCGCCAGGCCATTTCCCCACGAAGCGCGGGGTGTAGCCCGACCATATGGTCGGCATCACGAGGACCGGGATGTCGTTTTCGACTTCCTCCGCGATCTGGGCGGTCAGGTACTTCGCGATGCGCGCGTCCGTGTCGACGGGGAGGTAGAGGCTGTGTTCCTCAAGCTCGCCCACCGGGATGAGGACGACGGCGCCCTTCCTGATATATTCCTCCAGCTCGGGCCAAGTTTTTTCTCCAAAATAGAATGACATCACATCCTCCTTATATATGCTGCATGGCCTTGCCTATGAGGCCCATGTATTCTTCGTAGTACTGCTTGTATACGGCCACGTTCTTCGGGTCCGGCTCGTAGGCGCGGGCCGCCTGCGGGATTGCGGGCGGCTTGCCGTCATAGCCGCGCTTGGCCAGCATGGCGGCGCCCAGCAGGGCCGTCTCGGGCGAGCTTTGCGTCACCACGGGCAGGTCCAGAATGTCGGCCGTGAGCTGGCACCAGACGGGGCTCTTCGCGCCCCCGCCGAACAGGCGGATCTCTTTGACGGGCTTGTTGATCTGCTGCATGACGTCGAGGTTGGCCTTGACGTTGCAGCTGATGCCGTCCATTACGGCCAGGGCGAGCTGGCCGATGTCGCTGGCGAGGGAGATGCCGGAAAACCCGCCTGCCATGTCCCCCCAGAACGGGGAGGTCATCCCCGCCAGGTAGGGGAAGAAAAAGGCGCGTTCGCCTTTTTCCGCCGCGGCCGCGGCAAGGGCGTCCAGCTCCTTGTACGAGTATTGCCCGGCAAATATGTCCCTGAACCACTGGTAGGACGAGGCGGCGGTATTGATGATGCCTTCGAAGGACCAGGTGTCCGGCCAAAGGTAGGAGAAGCAGGGTATGCGCATGCCTTCGTCAAGGATGGGGTGGCCGGCAAGCTGCGTGATGCAGGACGCCGTGCCCAGCGATACCGTCGCCGAGCCGTCCGAAATCCCCGCGCCGAGCGCGGCGCATTTCTGGTCCTGGCCGCCCGTGGCGACCAGCACATCGCCGGCGATGCCCAGCTCGTCCGCGATTTCGTCGCTGACGGCGCCGACGGCCTTCCCGCTCCATTCGATATCCGGCAGCTTGCCCCGGTCTATACCCTGGCCGTCGAGGATCCCCTTGGCCCAGCCCTGCCCCTTGATATCGTAAAACATCGTGCCGCCCGCCATGGTGTGGTCCGTCACCGCCTTGCCGCAAAGCCGGTACAGGATGAAATCCATCGGCAGGAGCAGCCTCCAGGCCCTTTCATAGATATCGGCGCGGTTTTCCTTCAGCCATACGAGCTTGGAAAGCGTGTAGCAGGGGTTCGCGCGCTTGCCCGTGACGGAGTAGATTGTTTTCAACCCGTACCGGGCTTCCAGGGCGTCCTCTTCTTCCCGGGCGCGCGTGTCGAGCCAGCTGATCGCGTTCGCGAGCGGCTGCCCGGCCTCGTCTATGGGCACGAGCGAGATCCCCTGGGAACTGATGGAGATGCCGCGCAGGCCCTCGCTGCCCGCCTGGCCCAGCACGTCCTTCATGGTCCGCTTCGCGCTTTCCCACCAGAGGAGCGCGTCCTGCTCGATATGCGTGGGCGAGATGTTGATGAGCGGGTATTCCTCGTCGGAAACCGCGAGCATATTCATGTCCTGGTCAAAAAGCGCGCTGCGGCAGTTGCTTGTGCCCAGGTCGATGGCGAGAAACTTGTCCATGCCGGCCGTCCTTTCCTATTCCATTACGACGCGCAGGCCGATCCTCTCGGCTTCGCGGTAAAAATGCTCGTGACGCGGCGCGTAATTCGTTATAAGCGTGTCGAAAGCCGAAAGCGGGGCGATGTGCGCGAACGTGACTTTGCCGATCTTGCTGTCGTCTACAATAAGTATCTTCTCGTTGGAACGCTCCATCATGCGTATCATGATGGTGTCTTCCGCGTGGTTGTTGGTGGTGGCGCCGGCGGCAAGGTCGATGCCGTCCATGCCGATAAAGAGCTTGTTTGCCGTGTACTTGTTGAGCTGTTCCAGGGTGTCGTCGCCGTAGGTATGCTCCATCTCCTGGTTGAATTTCCCGCCCAGGAAAAAGGTCGTGATATTTTTATAGTAGGCTATCTCGGTGAATATCTGCAGGGCGTTCGTGATGACGATGAGGTTCTTTTTGTTGCGGAACTGCTGCGCCACGTAGAAAGACGTGGACCCCATATTGATGATGATGGAGTCGCCGTCGTTGATGAGGCCGGCGGCCGCGAGCGCTATCTTCTCCTTTTCCTGTTTCCTGGTGTTGATCCTGTCGAAAAAGAATACGTCTTTCTGCGCCCGTGAATTCCTGATGGCGCCGCCATGGACCCGCTTGAGGAGGCCTTCCTTTTCCATGGCGTCCAAATCCTTGCGTATCGTGACCACCGAGGTGTGGAACTGGTCGGAAAAATCCGCGACACGGACCTCGCCTTCGGCGTCGAGCGCTTCCAGCATTGCTGTCCGCCTGCCGAAAGCCGTCAATTCGTCGGGGGGTTTGCCGTTGTTCGGTTTGCCGTTGTTCAATGCGATGGCCCTTCTTTCTTTTTCGCCCGGTTTCAAGGGAGATGTATTTCTTTTTATATCGTTATTGTTTTGTTTTCTGTCATTTTATTTCATATAAACATAATTGTCAATTCGGATTTCGTCTTCTTTTTCAGGTCGAACCGTCCCCTTGGCGCGGGCGGGACGCCGAGGGCGGCGTCCCCTACGGCTTTATGTTGGAGGGCATGTGCCAAATGAACCGTCCCCTGCGGGAGGGCATGTGCCAAATGCGACCTCTTGGCATGTGTGCCTGGCTTGTTGACTTAAAAGGGCGGGTGAAATATGATAGGGTCAATGGAAAAAAAGAGAAAGGAAACGGAAAGGAAAAACAGGCAATGGAAAAACAAAAGACGGAAAAGCTGAGGATGGCCGTGATCGGGGCGGGTTTCATAGGGCAGAAGTATATCGAGGTGATCCACAGGCTGGCAAACGCGGAATTGGCCGCGGTTTGCGACATTGACGAGGGGAAGCTGGAAGCGGCCGGCAGCAAATACGGGTGCGGCGTGTATACGGACTATGGGGAGATGTATGAAAAAGAGGGGCTTGACGCCGTGGCGATCTGCGTTTCCGAGCCATACCACCTGGGGCCGGCAGTGGCCGCGGCCGAGGCCGGGCTGGCAATCATGATCGAGAAGCCGATAGCGCAAAACCTCGAGGAGGCGCTGAAGATAAAAGAGGCTGTGGACAGGAACGGCGTGCGCATGATGGTGGCGCAGCTGTGCGAGTTCGACAGCAGGTATTATTACACTGCCCAGGCCGTACACGAAGGGAAGCTGGGCGACGTGACTTCCATCTATGTCAAGAGGTCGAGCACGCGCGCGCTCGCGGAGGGTTACGGGGGCCGCATTTCCATATTCCACTTCATGGGCGCCCACGATATAGACGCGATGCTTTGGTTCGCGCAGCCCGCCCTGCCGGTAAAGGCCTATTCGCAATGGTCTTCGATCAAAAATAAGGACCTGGGCGCGCCGGACACCGTTTTCAGCACCTTCACCTTCGACAACGGCATCGTGGCCGCGGTGCAGCTGTGCTGGGCCCTGCCGTCGGAAAACCCCGCGCTGGGCTTCGTCGTCAGCGGCGAGGTGGTCGGCACGAAGGGCGTCAGCTATATCAACATCAAGGACCAGGGCGTCGAGATATTCTCCGAAACCGGCGTGTCATACCCGGACGTCTCGTACTGGCCGGAATACCTTGGGACGGTGCACGGGAAGATCAGGGAGGAGGTTGAGCACTTCGTGGACAGGACGCTGTCCGGCGAGGGGTACCTGGTGGACACGGATCGCGCTATAGAAGTGGTCCGCGCCACGGACGCCTGCCACGAATCCCTGCGGCTCGGGCAGGCGGTCGACATCGCCAGGTGAGGGCGCCGTCAGGGCCGCGCTTGCTTTCGCGACTGAAGAGGGCGCAAAAAAGCCATTTATTAATTTGCTATTGACGAAACAAAAAACGCATTGTAAAATCAAGGACAATAAAGGCAAATGCGTAAGAAGCCAAAGAGAAGCGCAAAAGAAGCAAAAAGAAACAAAACAGTATGCCACTTTATTAAAAACCCTTTTAACCAACCTGCGGAAGCATGACATGAAAGGAAACCCACTATGAAGACAATAGAACAAAGAGCCCAGGAAGTACGGGAAAAATGCCGGCTCGTGAGGAAGTACGCGATAGAGATGACTGTCGGGGTAGAGGGCGGCGTCCACTTCGGGCCGGCCTACTCGATCGTCGAGATATTGGGGGCGCTCTATTTCGACATCATGGACCTGGATCCGGAAAACCCAAGGTGGGAGGACCGCGACAGGTTCATCCTCAGCAAGGGGCACGGGTGCGCGACTCTGTACCCGGCCATGGCGCTCGCGGGGATGTTCCCTGTAGAGGACCTGAAAAAGTACGGCGAGAACGGGAGCTTCCTCGGGATGCACCCCAGCATCGATATGGACTATGGGATCGAGGCGTCCACGGGCAGCCTGGGGCAGGGGCTTTCGATAGGCGCCGGGGTAGCGCTGGCCGGCAAGATTGACAAGAAGGCCTATAGGACCTTCGTGCTGATCGGGAATGGCGAAAGCAACGAGGGCCAGATCTGGGAGTGCGCGATGTCGGCGGCGCAGTTCGGCCTGGACAACCTCGTGGCCATCCTGGACGACAACGGCATGCAGTGCGACCACGAGTCGAGGACTATCATCGACATGGGCGACTTCGCCGCGAAATGGCGCGCGTTCGGATGGGCGGTCGAAGAGGTCGACGGCCACGATGTCGAGCAATTGCTCAGGGTCCTGTCCAAGAACAACATGCCGAAGAACAAGCCGCTCGTCGTCATCGCCAGGACGGTCAAGGGCAAGGGCGTGTCCGTCGCCGAAGACAACAACGACTGGCACCATCTGCACTACGTCACGCAGGAGATGTGCGACATCGCCATGAAAGACCTTGCCTGATCGAGGGGCAATGATAACAGGAACGGAGGGAGTCCATGATTACTATTACAAGCGAAAAAATCCAGGAATGGTCGAAGACATGGCACAAGGGGCCGCTCAGCGACGCGGTGCTGGACGCGGTGGAATCGAACAAGGACGTCGTGGTGCTGGCGGCCGACCTCGCCATGGCGGTCGGCGTGTACGACTGCATCAAATATGAAGGGCAGTATTTCAACCTGGGCATAGCGGAGCAGAACATGCTGGGGGTGGCGTGCGGGCTGGCCAAGGAAGGCAAGATACCGGTGGCCACGTCCTTCGTGCCGTTCATCGCGCTGCGCGCGTTCGAGCAGGTGCGCACGAGCGCGGCCTATATGAACCTGAACGTCAAGATGATAGGGACGAACGCCGGGGTGCGCGGCGGCAAGGCCGGGACCTCGCACTACGGGCTTGAGGACATCACGTTGATGCGCAGCGTCCCGGGCATGACGGTGCTCTCGCCGTCGGACGGGCTTTGCATGTACAAGGCGATCCGCGCGATGATCGACTGCCCGGGCCCCGCCTGGCTGCGCGCCGCGGGGGTGCCCGAGGTGCCAATCCTCTACAAAGAGGATTTCGACTACCGGATCGGCGAGGCGATAAAGCACCGGGACGGCGAAGAGGTGGCGATGTTCGCCACCGGGCCGATGGTGGCGCGCGCGCTTGAAGCCGCGGGCGCGCTGGCGGAGAGGGGCATAGAGGCCGCGGTCTACGACGTGCACACGATCAAGCCGCTCGACGAGCAGGCCGTCCTGGGCGCGGCGGAGAAGGCCAGGCTGGTCGTCACGCTGGAAGAGAACACCGTCATAGGCGGGCTGGGCGGCGCCGTCGCGGAGCTGCTGGCGCAGTCGGGGACGGGCGCGCGGCTGAAGATACTGGGCCTGATGGACCGGTTCATGAAGATTGCCGCCTACGAGGACCAGCTGCGCAAGTGCGGGCTGATGCCCGACCAGATCGCGGAAACGGTGCTTGAGGGGCTGGGACAGGCCAAATGATCCAGGCTATCGGCAGGGACAAGTTAATACCGCTGGCGATCTTTATCCCGCTGTGCCTTGTCATAGGCATTGTCAACCCTGTGTTCTTTGAGTGGGCCACCTGGCAAAACATGCTGATGCAGGTGTCCAACGTGGGCATCATAGCGCTTGGGGCGATGTTCGTGCTCACGTCGGGCGGCCTCGACTTCACGGCGGGCGACGGCGTGAGCCTGGCGGGCATATTCGCGGCCACGGCCTTTGTCGCCAGCCACATGAACAACGGGGCCACCATCATTGCCGGCCTGGCCATGGGGGCGGCGATCGGGGCGGCGAACGGGCTTCTCGTGACAAAGCTGCGCATACAGCCGTTCATCGCGACGCTTTCCGTCATGACCATCATCAAGGGGTTCCTGCTGTTCCTGTCGGAGGGCGTCATCATCCATTTCGACGTGGCAGGCGCCACCTTTACGCAGCTGGGGCAGGGGGTCATACCCTTCCCGGGCGCGGGGCTCACCGTCACCGGGAACGTGCAGGGCGTCCCCATCGCGTTCATCATCTTCATGGGGATCGCCATAGGCGTGTATTTCCTGCTGCACAGGACCAAGCTCGGGCAGGCGACATATGCCATGGGCGGCAACGAGGAAGCGGCGCGCCTGGCCGGCGTGAAGGTGGACTGGTACCGTTTCTGGGTCTATGTGTTCGCGGGCCTGATGACGGGCATGGGCTCGCTCATCACGCTTGCGCGCGTGGCGTCCATCGGGATCTCGCTCGGCGGCGTGACGCTGCTCCTGGACGTGGTGGCGGCCGCGGTCATAGGCGGGACGAGCGTGTCCGGCGGCAGGTGCAATATCTTCGGCGTGGTAATCGGCACGTTCATCATTACATGCATCACGTCGGCGCTGATATTCCTGAATGTCGACACCAACTGGCGCGATGTCGTGAAGGGCGTCATCATCCTGGGGGCCCTGTGCATGGACTATATCGTCACCAGGGTGAGCGAGCGCACGACCATAAGGCTGCAGGGGACCGGGGTCTCGATGGAGTAGCCTGCCGGCGGATACAGGAGTAGTTTCACCGTAGGCAAGATACGGAGACACTAATAGATAAGCAGCAATTGAGATAATCTAAGGAGGAGAAAATGAAACAGAAGAAATTATTGGCATTGATAGTCGCGGTCATGATGGTGCTGGCCTTCTCGGTCGGCTGTGGCGGCGGCAGCGGCGGCGGCGGTGGCGGCGGCGACAGCAAGTCGGAGCCTGCCGGAGGGTTCACCTTCGGGGCCGCCATGATCTCGCTGAACGCGCCTATCTGGATCGAGCTGATGGACGCGGGCGACGAGTGCGCGACGGAGTACGACAGCACGGTCATCTGGAAGAGCGCGGAAGGCAACCTGGAAAACCAGATCGCGTTGATCGAGGGCTTCATCGAGCAAAAAGTGGACTGCATACTCATTGACCCCATCGACGCTATCGCGCTGATTCCCGTCATCCAGGAAGCGCTCAACGCCGGGATCCCGTTCGTCACGATGGGCAACCTGGTCGAGGCGCAGGTAAGCGACACGCTCTACAACACCTGCACGACCTATCCTGACGTGCGCGACACGGCGGCGCTGACGGATATGGTCATCGCGGCGGGCGGCGACGACAAGACCTATATCGGCGTGGCCGGAGCGGTCGGGAACTTCGTATCCGATACGCGCAAGCAGGCCTTCGTCGACACGTGCGTCGCGGCAGGCGTCGACCACCTGGAATCCGACGGCATGTGGGATCCCAACACGACGCTGAAGGTCACGCAGGACATGGTCGCGCAGGCGGGCGCCAATCTTGGCGGCCTGTACAACCTTGACGACTCCATGGCGCTGATCTCCATGCAGGCCACGCCCGCGGGGCTCCCGCTGGCAGGGCACAACGGCGAGGAAGCCGCGTTCGAGAAGATCGACAGCGGCGAAATGCTCTGCACGATCCTGATCGGCGGCAGGCACATCGGTTACTGGAACATACTCACGGCTGTGCAGCTGGCACAGGGCGAGAAGCTGCCCCACCAGGTCTACCTGAAGACATATATGGTAATGTCCGACGAGAGCAAGGCTGCGTACTGGGACGGCAACCTGGATGCGAAATACCCCAACCTGCCCGTGATAGACACGACGAAGGCGCGCGAAGAGGCTGCGAAGCCTGCGGAGATGCTCGACAGCCTGGATTGAGGGGCTTGACCACATAGAGTATTGAAACAATGGGCCCGGGGGCCGGTTTGGTCCCTGGGCCCGGCAGGTTATCAGGGTGGAGCAGTGAAAACTATGGCTATACAGAGTTTTGTAAAGAATAATATCCGGAACATCGTTTTGATCGGCGTGATACTGTTGCTCATCATCGTGTTTGGGAATATGTCGGAAACCTTTTTCAGCCTGGGCACACTGACAAATTTTATTAGGCAGAACGCGGTATTGTATGTAGCTACAATAGGTATGATGCTGATCATGCTGACGGCCGGGCTTGACCTTTCCGTAGGCTCGACCGGCGCGCTGGCGGGCATGACGGCCGCGCTCACCATGCAGAGCATAGGGATGCAAAGCCCGTCGGCCAGCTTTGTGGGCGTGCTCATGGTCATACTCATCGGTGTGTGCATCGGCGCGGCAAACGGCTTTTTCATCAGCTACCTGGGTATCAACCCTTTTATGACGACGCTCGCCATGCTTTCTATCGCGCGGGGCGCAACCGTGGCTATGTCGGGCAACGGCAGGGTGGTTGTGGACAACAAGGCGTACACCTGGCTGGGCGGGGAATCCTTTAAGGTTCCATTGGGCGGGCAGACATTCAACCTGCCCGTTTCTATTATCCTGATTGTGGCGGTGGGCGTTTTCGCGTATATACTTCTCAGGAAGACCTCTTTTGGCAGGAGGCTGTACGCGGTCGGCGGCAACAGGATCGCCGCGATCGCTTCGGGGATCGACGTAAAAAAAGTGATGATGATCGCTTATATCATGTGCAGCGTGCTGATGTGCATCGCTTCCATTGTATGGACCGGCCGCACCATGTCGGCGGTGCCCCTGCAGGGCTCCGGGTTCGAGTTCAGCGTGCTGACCGCGGTCATACTGGGCGGCTGCAGCCTGGCGGGCGGCGTCGGCACCCTTATGGGCTCGCTCATCGGCGCCACGATGCTGGGCGTCATCACTACGGGGCTGGGCATGCTGGCCGTGCCCCCGTACACCATCTACTGGATACAGGGCGGCCTTATCATCGCGGCCGTATACATCGATATCCTTATGGGCACGAAGAGGCAGAAGAAAATCCAGGGCGAGCGCCACGCCACCCAGAGCGAAAGGCAGAATATCTCCGAAATCATCGAAAGCGGCCAGCAGTCCGTATTGGAGCTGGACGGCATCAGCAAGACCTTCCCGGGCGTCAAGGCGCTCGACAACGTAAGCATAAGGTTCGAGCGTGGCAAGGTGCACGCCATCATGGGCGAGAACGGCGCCGGCAAGTCTACGCTTATGAAAATACTTACCGGCGTATACAAGAAGGACGAAGGCGAGATCAAGATAAACGGCGTCCCGGTCGAGATCAGGAACCCGGTCGAGGCGCAAAAGCTGGGCATCTCTATTATTTACCAGGAATTTGCCCTGGTTCCATATATGTCCATAGCGCAAAACGTCTTCCTCGGCAAGGAGCTGCCCGCGAACATGAAGCTGTTCGTGGACAGGGCAAGGATGCGCAGGGAAGCGCAGCAGATACTGAAACGCGTCAACCTGAAGCTGGACGTGAAGAAATCCGTGCAGGACTGCCGGGTCGGGCAGCAGCAGATGGTCGAGATCGCGAAGGCCGTCGGCGCGAACTCCTGGGTGGTGGTGATGGACGAGCCCACCGCCGCGCTGACCGAGGACGACAAGGAAAAACTCTTTGACATCATACGCGACCTGAAGGGGCAGGGGGTCGCGATAGTATATATTTCGCACCGCATGGCCGAGATATTCTCCATCGCGGACGAAGTGACGGTGCTCCGCGACGGGAAGCACGTCATTACCGCGCCCATGAGCGAGATGGACGAGCATACGCTGATCAAGCACATGGTAGGGCGGGAGATCACGGACGTGTTCGCGCGCGAGCGGGCGGAGCAGAAAGAGGTCGTGCTCGAAGTGAAAGGCCTCGAGCGCAAGGGCGTGTTCGAGCCGATCAGCTTCAAGGTGCGCGCGGGCGAGGTGCTGGGGTTCTCCGGCCTCATGGGCGCCGGGCGCACGGAGATAATGCGCTGCCTCTTCGGCCTGGACAAGGCGGACGGCGGGGAGATATATGTCAGGGGCGAGAAAGTGGATATCCGCTCGCCGCAGGACGCCGTCAAGGCGGGGATTTGCCTCGTGTCGGAAGACCGCCGCAGGGAGGGCATCATCCCGACCATGAGCGTGCGCGAGAACATCACGATACCGTCGCTTGCCCGGCTCAGCAGGAGGGGGTTCGTGGACAGCGAGAAGGAAGAGGCGCTGGCGGTCGAGTATGTCGACAAGCTGAGCATCAAGACGCCGACCACGGAGCAGAAGATCGCGAACCTTTCAGGCGGCAACCAGCAAAAGGTCTGCCCGGCGAAGTGGCTCGCGGTCAACCCGAGCGTGATAGTGATGGACGAGCCCACCAGGGGCGTGGACGTCGGCGCCAAGGCGAACATCCACCAGTATCTCCGGGACCTGGCGGAACACGGGGTCGGTGTGATCGTCATCTCCTCCGAACTGCCGGAGGTGCTCAACATGAGCGACCGGGTCGTGGTCATGGGCGGCGGCGCCGTGAGGGGAATTCTCGATCGAGACGGGCTCTCGCAGGAAAAAATTATGATGCTCGCAACGGAGGGAATGTAGGATGGCGAAAAGGAAGGGCCCGGCCACGAACACCCTGCTAGGCAATCCGATGGGCCGGCTTGGCAAAAACTTTATCCGGGATAACGCCGCTACGCTGATCGGCCTGGTCGTCATCATGCTGCTGCTCCAGCTCATGACCGGCAACTGGAACATCGCGAACGGCCTGTTCTTCAAGCAAAAGAATGTACTGAACGTGCTCAGGCAGGTATCCATCAACGCCAACCTGGCCTGCGGGATGACGCTGGTCATCATTCTAGGCGGCATCGATATCTCGGTGGGCTCGATCATCGCGCTCTCGGGGGTGCTGGCCGCCGGCATGATTCAGAACTTCGGGATGCCGGTTTGGGTGGCGGTAGCCGTCGGCGTGCTCACCGGCCTGCTTTGCGGCATGGTCAATGCTTTCATTATCTCGACCACGCCGCTGCCGCCATTCATCGTGACGCTGTCCATGATGCAGATGGCGCGAGGTTTCGCGTACATCTACACAAGCGGCGCGCCAATCCGGGTAATGGCCGACGAATTCAATTTCATTGGCTCGGGTTTTGTGGGAAGCATCCCGATCCCGGTCATTTACTCCGTTTTTTTGGTGGCCGTTACGGCCTACCTCCTCAACCGCACCCGGCTCGGCCGCCATATTTACGCCGTGGGCGGCAACCGGGAAGCGGCGCGTTTTGCCGGCATCAACGATAAGCGGATTCTATTCTTCGCCTACTCGTATTCCGGGTTGCTGGCCGGCATCAGCGGCGTGGTGCTCGCGGCGCGCATGTTCTCAGGCCAGCCCACCGCCGGCGACGGTCAGGAAATGGAGACCATCGCCGCCACCGTGCTGGGCGGCACCTCCATGCTCGGCGGCCAGGGCGCGATGGGCGGTACCACCATCGGCGTGCTGATCATGGGCGCGCTGTCCAACGGCCTGAACCTGCTCGGCATCAATTCG
>Ga0082212_10001232_pt2 | contig 22649 bp, 18 predicted proteins | sample TergutNt197P3_FD_71548 | JGI IMG/M metagenome (GOLD analysis project Ga0082212, IMG submission 71548) | Neocapritermes taracua P3 segment gut microbial communities from Petit-Saut dam, French Guiana - Nt197 P3 | ecosystem: Host-associated > Arthropoda: Insects > Digestive system > Gut ...
ATTTCAATGATTCCTTTTGATCCGTCAAACCGAACAGTAGGCGTTTTCGGAGTTCCTTCTATTGACATTGTATCCATAACCTTTTTTTTTATGCAATTATAAATTTGAAACAAAAATATCTAATCTGTAAAAATAATGTTTTTCATTATAGGGATAAAACCTGTACTCAAGTTTTTTGTCTGATTTTCGTGCCATATCAATCAATCCTAATCCTCCTCCTCCTTTGGAAGATAATTTCTGATAATTGAGGATATATTTGTACATTTCTTTTAACTCAACATCTGACAATGAATTGATTTTCTCTATCTTTTCAGTAAGAAACTTCACCTTGTCCGACGAAACAAAATTTCCGGCAGTTAAGACGAAGTCATTACCTTTTCTTGTGACGACCACCATTTCGTATCTTTTACCCAGTGTTTTAACTAATTCTTCGGGCACATTGTCAGAATGATGAAAAAGATTTTGAAGACTTTCGACCATAATGTTGAGGATTTTTTTTCTCACCTTCAAACTGATTGATACTTCTACAAGTTTCTTCTCGACATCTTCCAGAATAGAATTGATCTGGCCTGATGCAACATCTCCCGCAAAGGTATAGAAAGCATCATTACCACAAATTTCATCATGTAACCTATTGACATCAAAATCCATATGCTCTTTTATAAAGAGTAAGATTTAAAAATTGGCCACAAATATAGGCATTTTTCAAATGAATGCAATTTTTTTTACTCCCTGACTAATTTATGAGGTATACGAAAAAACTTCTTTTGAGGTTACAGTTATGGAACATTTTTTTGATAAACAAAAAATTGCTGTTTTTTTAGGAAACTTTTTAGTTTTTTTTTCGTAAAATATGGCAACCATTCTACGTTTATAAGATGAGTGAAGAAATTTTAAGGGCATTGATGCAATTGTTTGCATTGATTGTAAAACAGGACGAAGGCGTTTTGAGCGGCGAACGCGCTTATGTTGAGAGTTTTCTCAACCAGCAGCTCAACAAGGAAACCGCCGGCGAATATTTGAAATTGTTCGACGAACAGTCATCAGAAGAAACCGATAAGGAAGATACCGGGAAGAAAAGATTGACGTCGGTGAAAGATTCTGTCCGCGTGTTGGGGATTTGCAGGAAAATCAACAAAACGCTGACGCAGGAACAGAAAGTGGTATCACTGTTGCGTTTGTTCGAGTTGGTGAACGCCGACCGCAAATTTTCCCACCAGCGCATGGCGATCATCAACACGGTGGCGGAGGTTTTCAAGGTGTCGAAGGAGGAGTTTCAAAGTATTGAAACCTTTGTATTGAAAAACCAGCCTGAAGAACTTGATCTTCAGGATATACTGCTTATAAGTAGCGAAAAGCCACAATTAGCCAACGCTAAATTCATCGAAACGGAAGAATTACAGGGTGTCATCGCTATCCTGCGCGTTCCGGGCGTCGATCTTTATTTTCTGAAATATACCGGTAACGAATCGCTTTTTCTGAACGGACTGGGGCTGAACAATCGCCGTATCTATCTGTTTGCCGGCGGCAGCACGGTGAAAATGCCCAAAGGCAAGCCGGTTTACTACAGCGATGTGGTAGCGCACTTTCTGGCTGACTCTACTGCAAATAAAATATCATTTGAAGTTAAAGACCTCGATTTTAAGTTTCCCAATGGCGCCATCGGATTGCGTAACGTCAGTTTTACCGAAGGACATGGCAAACTCATCGGGATCATGGGCGCAAGCGGCGCCGGAAAAACCACATTATTAAATGTATTGTGCGGATTAGAAAAACCATCGAAAGGCGAAGTACTCATCAATGGCGTGAACCTGCACACCGACAGGGCAAAACTCGAAGGAGTGATCGGCTACATCCCGCAGGACGACCTGCTGATTGAGGAACTGACCGTTTTTGAAAACCTGTATTACAACGCCAAACTGTGCTTCCGCGATAAGAGCGAGGAAGAATTGGTGGCGCTGGTGGAAAAAACCCTGCATAATCTCGGCCTGCTTGACCGTAAAGATTTAAAAGTGGGTTCGCCGCTGAACAAATCCATCAGCGGAGGACAGCGTAAACGGCTGAACATTGCGCTGGAACTGCTGCGCGAACCTTCGATACTGTTCGTGGACGAACCTACGTCGGGATTGTCGTCGAACGACTCGGAAAATGTGATGGACTTACTGCGCGAACTTGTCCTGAAGGGAAAACTGATTTTTGTAGTAATACATCAACCGTCGTCGGACATTTACAAAATGTTCGACAAGATGATCATCCTCGACACCGGCGGATACCTGATATATTACGGTAATCCTGTGGAAGCGGTGATGTATTTCAAACGCATAGATGCACAGATAAACAGCGACGTTGGTGAATGTCCCGATTGCGGAAATGTGAACCCGGAGTTGATTTTCAACATCATCGAGGCGAGGGTGGTCGATGAATTTGGACGTTACACCGACAATCGTAAAATTTCACCGCCACAGTGGGAGGAACTCTACCAAAAGAATTTTGCTGCTGAAGGTCAGGATACCACTCATGACGAGCCTCCCAAAACGTTGAGCATACCAGGGTGGTTCAAGCAGTTGCGCATCTATACCCTTCGCGATTTCTTTTCGAAAATCAGCAACAAACAATACCTGCTGCTTACGCTGCTCGAAGCGCCGGTGCTGGCTTTCATCCTGGCGTATGTGATTCGCTACATTGCCGATCCGATGTCGGACACATACATTTTCCGTGAAAACGAAAATATTCCGATTTTTATCTTCATGAGCCTTATCGTATCCCTGTTCCTGGGGCTAATCGTGAGCGCCGAAGAAATTTTCCGCGACCGCAAAATCCTCAAACGTGAAGCCTTTCTCAACCTGAGCAAGTCGAGTTACCTGATCTCCAAGATATTGATACTGATTGCCATTTCTGCCCTGCAGTCATTGATGTTTGTACTGATTGCCAATTCGATACTCGAAGTAAAAGGCATGTATTTTGTCTACTGGCTGGCATTGTTTTCTACCGCAGTATTCGCCAACCTGTTGGGTTTGAATATATCGGCTTCGTTCAATTCGGCGGTTACTATTTATATTATTATACCGCTCCTGATGATTCCAATGATGGTACTCAGCGGCGCAATGTTCAGTTTCGACAAGCTGAACCGCAACGTAGGCAGTATCAACAAGGTACCGTTAGTGGCAGAATTTATGGTGACACGCTGGTCATACGAAGCGCTGATGGTACACCAGTTCAAAGACAACCGTTTTGAAAGATTGCCCGGAACTTCTTCACATCCAAGCCTCTACGACATACAAAAACGTGAAAGTGCAGCCGATTTCCGTCAGGTATACCTGATTCCCGAATTGGAAAACCGCTTCAATTCATGTTTTGAAGAGCTGTCGGCAAAAGGAAAAATCGAAGAAACTGCCGGCGACCTGAAAACATTGTACAACGAGATAAAAAAGGAATTGTCGCTCCATCCTGAAACGCTCTTTGATCTTTCGTTGCTCGTTCCGGAAAAATTCAACACAGATGCAGCCATCCGGTTAGAAGCTTTCATTGAGACAATGAACCAACGGTACATCATGGAATTTACCCGTGCCAATTCCGAAAAGGAAAAACTGATCGCTATCATGCTCGAACAGAATGCCCCGTTGTATACCCTGCTTAAAAACTCATGCCAGAACGAACATTTGGGTGAAATTGTCAAAAAATCGTTTGAAAAAAATAAAATATTAGAATTTAATCATGAGTTAGTTCAGCAGATCGACCCGATATACAAGGATCCGACCACCACCGGACTGATCAATGTCCGTACTCACTTTTTTGCGCCGCGTAAATATTTTGCAGGTATATTTTTTGATACTTATTGGTTTAATATCAGTTTAATATGGTTATATTCAGCTTTGCTGTATGCTGCGCTGTATTACGACTGGCTGAAAAAATTAATGGATTTCTTTGCCAGTATACATATAAAAAAATAATTATTAACTTTGTATTTTTAAAAATGAGTTGTATGATTCATAAGTTGTTGTTTTTCACAGGATTTGTAGCGCTAATGTTACAGGGGGTTACTTCCTGTACTACTTGTAGCCGGACAAATACAGACGGTTTTGTTATTCCCGATTCGTTTGGCGAAGGCAGTGGTGAATTGCCGGTGGAACCAAGTGTGATGGAGGGTATGGTGGATAACATTGCCTCCCCTATCGAAATGGCTTCGTTAGTGAAAAGCCTGAATTTGCCATTTTCCCAAAAATACCTGGCTACCACCAAAAACGTTTCAAATTACAATACCAGTCACGAAAAGGCATTCAATCTGGGAATTTTCGGCTGCGACCTTGGTTATTTGAATATGTATGGAAGAACCTCAATGGTGCTGGACTACATTACGGCCATTAAGACTTTGGCTGACGGAATCAACGTAGGGCAGTTTTTCGATTTTAACACTTTGAAACGGCTGGCTACCAACAATCAGAATATTGATTCGCTGGTACATATTTCGCAGCAGAGTTTTAACAGAATGGACAAGTACCTGCAAAGAAACAACCGTGGCAACCTCAGTATCCTGATGGTAGCAGGCGTTTGGATGGAAGGTCTGTATCTGACAGCACAGTTTTTGAAAGAACGTCCCGACGAAAAACGATTGGCCGAAAGCATCGCTGAACAAAAACTCATGCTCGAACAACTTGTTCTCATACTGAAAAATTACGGCAAGGAGCAGTACATAGCCAGTCTGGTTACCGAACTGACCACCATTAAAGATATCTACGACGGGATAAGAATCACTGTTGAAGTAGGAGAGACCAAACCCGTTGAGGTAAACGGAATGTTGACTTTCGTGCAAACCGACGTCACCACAGTCCACTATACCGAAGAACAAATGCAAGCAATTATTAGCCGGGCAGAATATGTCAGAAACAAATTAATTAAATAAAAGAATAAAATTTGCTCAACGAGATGAAAAAAATATTTTTCCTGACGTCGTTATTATTTACCGCCACATTTTTTTCTCAGTCCATTAAGGCACAAACAGAAGCGCAAAAAGTCGAGTTATGTACAAAAGTAGCAGGAGCTGACGCTACTTTGGAAAAAAGTTATACGGTGCAGTTATCATCCGCAGAATCCGGCCAACGCGCTCCTTCATTCAAACAAGCAGTGGGAATGCGTAAAAGCAACCGTTACAGATTCACCATTTGTACGGACGAAGAATCTTCAGGCGAAGCCATTCTGGAAGTATTTGATGAAGCCAAAAAAGTAGGATCTTCATACAATCCCGAAACCGGAAAGATGTATCAAAGTTTTGATTTCGACTGTACGAAGTCAGCGGTATACGTCATTTTTATCTCTTTCAAGGACGGCAAGGAGGGATCAGCTGTGGGCGTCCTGTCTCACATAAAAACACTATGAATATCATCATCATCGGATACGGCAAAATGGGTAAAATGATCGAATCCATTGCCGAAAAAAGAGGGCATCAGATAATTCTGAAAATTGACGTCGACAATTTAGATGAATTTACACAGGAAAATTTTGGGAAAGCACAGGTAGCTATCGAATTTACCAAACCCGAAACGGCTTTTGCCAATATCACCCGTTGCATTGAATATGGAGTTCCGGTAGTTTCGGGTTCAACCGGTTGGTTCAACCGCTTGGAAGAAGTAAAACGTTTTTGTACAGAACGCACCGGTTCAATGCTCTGTACATCAAACTTCAGCATCGGAGTAAATATCTTCTTTGAAATCAACCGTCAGTTAGCACGAATCATGAACCAATATCCCGACTATTCGGCGGATATTGAAGAAATACATCATACACAAAAATTAGATGCCCCCAGCGGCACTGCCATCACTCTGGCCGAAGGCGTTATCGGCGAAATTTCCCGTCTTAATAATTGGGAATTACAACAACCTGTAGGAGCAAAACATGTTTTGCCCCTACCTGTATTACCCATACGCGCCATCCGCAAAGATAACATACCCGGCACACATAGCGTAAAATATTCGTCGGATATAGACGATATAGAGATCATCCACACTGCGCACAACCGCAAGGGTATGGCGCTGGGCGCCGTGTTAGCCGCAGAGTATATACATGACAAAAAGGGCATTTTTTCCATGAAGGATGTGTTGAAAATTTAATTGTATTTTTGTGGTAAAATATGATAGACACAGAACTAAAAGCGGGCTTGTTTGGCGTAGGATTAAACACCTATTGGCCTCAATTTGAAGGATTATATGAACGTTTGACCGGCTATCAGAACGAAATAGCCAAACGCATGAGATCATTCGGCGCTGATGTGGTGGACGCCGGTATGGTTGACTGTCCCGAAAAAGCAGCCAAAGCAGCCGACCTGATGCGAAAGGAAGGCGTTGAAATCGTTTTTCTGTTCATATCCACATACGCCTTGTCTTCAACCGTTTTGCCGGTAGTACAAAGACTTCGTGTTCCTGTGGTGATTCTCAACGTACAGCCGGTAGCAGCAATCGACTATGCCGCGCTGAATGTGCTTGGCGATCGCGGCAAAATGACAGGTGAGTGGCTGGCACACTGTCAGGCGTGTTCCGTACCTGAATTTGCATCGGTTTTTAACCGTGCAGGCATTTGCTACGAAATAGTGTCGGGTTACCTGCAGGAAGATTACGTTTGGCAGGAAATTCAGCAATGGATCGACGCTGCCCGCGTAAAAGCAGGTATGAGCAACAACCGGATGGGTATCCTTGGTCACTATTACTGTGGCATGCTCGATGTGTATACCGATACTGCCCTGCAATCGGCTGTTTTCGGAACACATATCGAACTGCTGGAAATGTGCGAGTTGAAAGCCTTGCGCGATACCGTTACCCAAAATGAACTTTCGGCTAAATTGAAAGAGTTTGGCGAAAGTTTTGACATATCACCCCAATGCGAACCGGCCGAATTGGAACGTGCCGCAAAAACAGCCGTTGCACTTGATAAACTGACAGCCGCACATCAATTGGGTTCTATGGCCTGTTATTACGAAGGACAAGCCGGAAACGACTACGAAAACATAGTTACATCACTGATTGCAGGTAATACGTTGCTCACAGGGAAAAACATACCCATCGCCGGCGAATGTGAAGTTAAAAACGTACAGGCAATGAAAATCATGTCATTGCTGGGCGCAGGCGGTTCGTTTTCCGAATTTTACGCTATGGATTACCATGACGATATCGTGCTGCTCGGACATGACGGGCCGGCGCATTTTGCCATTGCCGAAGGACGGGTAGGATTAGTGCCTGTTCCGGTATATCACGGCAAGCCAGGAAAAGGGCTTTCTATCCAGATGAGCGTCAAACACGGGCCTGTTACCCTGCTCTCTGTATGCGAAAGCGCCGATGGAATTTTTCTGTTAGTGGCCGAAGGCGAATCGGTTCCCGGCCCTGTGCTCGAAATCGGTAATACCAACAGTCGTTATCGTTTTGCATGTGGCGCCCGTAACTTCATCAATGAATGGTCAAAAGCAGGGCCGTCGCATCACTGTGCAGCAGGTGTAGGGCATAGAGCTGCTACAATCGAGAAATTGGCAGTATTGTTGGGTATCCCGATGATACAGATATGCTGATATGGAAAATAAAGAAAATCTGTTGGATAAGACAAAATTCCCTTCCGACTTGAAAAAAATGACAACGGAAGAGATGGCAGAGTTGGCGGCGCAACTCCGGCGATTTATCATTGACGCTACCAGTCACAACCCGGGGCATCTGGGCGCCAATCTGGGCGTTGTGGAATTAACGATTGCCCTGCACCATATATTCGATACCCCCAACGACAAGATCATCTGGGACGTAGGCCATCAGGCTTATGCACACAAAATACTGACCGGCCGGAAAGATATTTTCCACACCAACCGTAAATATGGAGGTATAAGCGGATATCCCAATCTTGCTGAAAGCGAATACGACGCTTTCGGCGTGGGACATTCGTCAACCTCCATCTCGGCGGCATTGGGTATTGCCACGGCCTCCAAACTGCTGAAAGAGGAGCGACATGTGGTTGCTGTTATAGGCGACGGTTCGCTCACCGGCGGCATGGCTTTTGAAGCGCTCAACCATGCAGGAGCGGAACAGGCAAACATGCTGGTGATCCTGAACGACAACAAAATGGCGATCGACCCGAATGTAGGCGCCCTGAAAGAATATCTTATGGATATTACCACATCCTATACCTACAACAAGATCAAGAAAGAGGTATGGGATATCATGGGCAAGCATACCCGATCGCGACGGTTGGTACAGCAAATCGAACGGGGTATCAAGTCGGTACTGATGAAGCAGGGCAACCTCTTCCAGGCGCTTGGCTTCCGCTATTTCGGCCCTGTTGACGGCCACGACCTCAACTATCTGACGCATATCCTGCATGATATGAAGCGGATTGACGGCCCTAAACTATTGCATGTGGTGACTACCAAAGGTAAGGGATACACGTTCGCCGAACAGGACCAGACCCGCTGGCATGCACCGGGATTATTCAACAAGGATACCGGTGAGATGATCCGTATTTCGGCCACGCAACCGCAACCGCCGATGTACCAGGAGGTTTTCGGCCACACATTGACCCGATTGGCCGAAATGAACGATCGTATCGTTGGCATCACCCCGGCCATGTCTACCGGCTGCTCCATGCACCACCTGATGAAACGTTTTCCCAACCGTTTTTTTGACGTTGGGATTGCCGAACAGCACGCAGTAACTTTTTCGGCGGGCCTGGCAGTGAATCATCTCATACCTTTCTGCAACATCTATTCATCTTTCCTGCAACGCGGCTACGACCAGATCATACACGATGTTGCCCTGCAAAAACTACCGGTGATACTTTGCATTGACCGGGCAGGATTAACAGGCGAAGACGGCGCAACGCATCACGGCGCTTACGACATGGCTTATCTGCGGTGCATTCCCAACGTGATCATCTCCGCTCCGATGGACGAGATAGAATTGCGAAACCTGATGTACACTGCCCAGGCAAAACCCGCAGGGCTTTTTGCCATACGTTATCCCAAAGGTCTTGGTGTAACCGTCGATTGGGAAAAGCCGTTTCAACTGCTCCCGACAGGTAAGGGTCGTGTGATCTGCAAAGGTAACGACATTGGCATTGTCAGCATCGGTACAGCCGGAAATTTAGTGGTGGAAGCCTGCCAAAGACTCGGCAGTGAAGGAATCCATGCGGCGCATTATGATATGCGCTTCCTGAAACCGATTGACGAAGATTTATTGCATTACATCTGCCGGTCGCATCAGCAAATCATTACTGTGGAAGACGGCACGATTGTCGGCGGTTTAGGCAGCGCTGTAACGGAGTTTGCTCACGACCACCAATACCCTGTTCATATCAGGCGTTTGGGAATACCCGATCATTTTGTGGCACATGGTGCAGTAGAAGAGTTGTATCACGAATGTGGCTATGATGCTGAAGGAATTGCCGCTGCTGCGAAAACTGTTTTACAAAGACAAATATTGTTGCATGTGGGATAGCAATAGTTTTTCCGGTAAGGCTGTCACATCACAAATTTCTTCTATTGACATACCCTTTTCTAATAGCCGTTTGGCTATTTCTATTTTTCCTTCTATCTTTCCTTTTTTTATTCCTTCGGTTATTCCTTCGGTTATTCCTTTTTTTTCAGCCGTATCCAAAGCACTGTACAAATCCCGATACTTTTTCAAACTGTCCTCATATTCCAATATTTCCTGTTTGTTCATCCCGGCGATTTCTGCAACCCTAAAAATCTTCTCAAAAATCCGCTCCTGAAGTTGTGGCGGAAGTTCCTGTAACTTCGGAAGATTTTTCAGTACATACATCCACTTCTCAAAGCGTGTTTCCAATTGCTCAATACTTTTACTGAACTTTGGCATCTCCAGATAAATAAACGTCAATTTATCGTAAAAAACCGTTTTCTTTTTGGTATCCATCAACTTTACTTCTGAATGATAGTAACTTTTGTCGTCCTTGCTCTCGTTAAACACAAAATTTAAAATTCCTACAGTATAAACCGCTTTCAGACTATAGTCCCAATCGCCTTTCAAGCCCTGTTCACGTATGGGAAAAGAGGCATAATACACGCTTCGGTCTTTAAAGAAGTTGAGTTTTGCTTTCTGCATCTCAACAATAAACCTTTCGCCGGTTTCAGTCTCACAGTAAATATCAAATACTGCTCTGCGGTCATCTTCACTGCGCCCCAATTGTTCGGGATTGATGTATTTTACTTCTTTTATTTTCCCCTGATTGTAAATGAGTTCGTTAAGAAAATCCATTAACAAATCTTTGTTCATTTCCGTACCAAACAATTTTTTAAAACCAAAGTCGGTAAACGGATTGATATATTTTTCAGTACTGATTGACATAATTTTCTTTGTTTATTTACAACTTACAAATATAGATGATTTTTTTCATAAAAATTTGAAAAAAATGGACGATAGTTCGCCTCGTATTTTTTTGCGTTTGTCGTCATTGGGATTGCTTTCGTCGCAGATGACTTTTCCGTATTCCATAAATAAAATAAATAACAATTCCTGCTAATGTCCAGAAAATTAGTCGCGCCCATGTTGACCACGGAAGCGATACCATTTGCAGGATACAGAAAAAAGCGCCCAGCGAGGGAATAATCCATACGAACGGCACTTTGAACGGGCGTTTTAGTTCGGGATGCGTCCGGCGCAAAATCATGACCGAAATACATACAATCGCAAATGCCATCAATGTTCCGATAGAAACTAATTCGACCAGTACGCTCAACGGGAAAAGTCCGGCAATAACGCCGGTAGCAACACCCGAAAAAATCACGGCATTTTTCGGAACGCCGCGTTTTACACTGACTTTTGAAAATATCTGCGGCAACAAACCGTCTCTCGAAATGGCATAATAAATGCGCGACTGTCCCATCATCATCACCAGAATTACGGAACTGATGCCGGCAATGGCGCCCAGTTTAATCAACGGACTTATCCAGGCCAATCCTTCTCCCGCGCTGTCAATGGCTTCGGCAATGGGCGCGTCTACATTCAGCTGATCATATTTCACAATACCTGTAAGCACGGCGGTTACAGCGACATAAAGCAACGCGCAGACAGCAAGTGAAATCAATATACCTTTGGGCATATCCTTCTGCGGACATCGCGTTTCCTGCGCTGTCGTCGAAAGCGCGTCAAATCCGAGATAGGCATAGAACACTACTGCCGCGCCACGCAAAATGCCGCTCCATCCGAAATGTCCGAATTCACCCGTATTTTCTGGAATATAGGGAACCCAGTTTGATGTATCAATGTACGACAATCCGAAACCGATAAACAACAGAACAACCGCCACTTTAATCGTTACAATCACGGTATTGACCCAGGCCGACTGACGAACGCCGCCCATGAGTATCACAGTGATAATGGCAACAATACACAGGGCGGGAAAGTTAATCATACTGCCTGACCATCCCCATTCGCCGTTGATATGCTGGAGTGTTGGCTGTGTCAGATGATCAGGCAAATGAATACCCCATCCCTGTAACAGATTTTGCATGTAGCCCGACCATCCGACTGAAACGGATGAGCAGGCAAATAAATATTCCAAAATCAAATTCCACCCGATGAACCATGCAAGAAATTCACCCATAGTTGCGTAACTGTATGAATATACGCTGCCCGAAACAGGAATCATGGCGGCAAATTCGGCATAACACAAACCGGCAAAAATACATCCGACCGCCGAAATAACAAATGAAATCGTGAGGGCAGGCCCTGCAAATTGAGCGGCAGCCTGTCCCGTAACCACAAATATACCTGTTCCGACAATTGCGCCTATTCCCAGCGCTACCAGATTCGAGGCCGTCAAAGTTCTCCGCAGGCCGCCATTGGTTGTTTCCGCTTCGCGTAACAGAGCGGTAATGTCTTTCGTTCTAAATAACTGTTGAAAATTTATCATCTGATGATCATTAGTTTTTCTGTTTGAATATGCAATAATTTTTTGTTTATCAGACGCACAAGATACATACCCTGTTCAAATCCGTTCAGATCAATGTATTCGCCGGTGAATGGCGCACGATACCGTAACCGGCCGGTCATATCATATATTTCCACATCGCGATTCGTAAAAACACCGGGTTCCCCCGTTTCCAACCCGATGCGTACAAACTGCGCCGCCGGGTTCGGATACAGTTTCATGCCGGTATCCGTAATCGTTGCAGGCTGTTCGGACGAAGTGGGCAAGTCCTTCTTTTTGCCCATCACCGGTCGGATCATCAGCGTTCCGTCATTCATATCCTGTTCCCAATCTTTGCCGGCATTATACCAAAGATTACCCTTGTCGTTGAAACTGCCGTCGAAGCCTGCATTAAGGAATCCCGATGTTACCTGCACCCATCCGATCCAGTAATAATCGGTTACTTTCAACGGTATTCCGAGGTCATATCGTGTGAATTGCCCCACTGTTTTCGGCGAATATTCCGTCGGAGAGAGATAAACCCGTTCACCGGGACGCCCCCTGTCATCGCGCCACACGGCAATCCGAAACCTGTATTGTGCCGTTACATTGTCTACTGTTGGGTTGAAATATAACATCACAGCCCGGAGCGTGTCTTCCCTGAACGTTTCATAACGGCAAGCAACGGCGCACCCGTGTGCATTATAGCCGCTGAAACCGTATCCGTTTTCAGGAGTACCATCGTCGCGCGCAAAGTAATCTTTAAAAAACTGATAGCAACGAACTGTATCATTTTCTCTCACTCTGTCTTCGGGAATAGTCGCCAAAAAACCTTTCAGTTCAAACATCGCCGAATCTTCCGATGCTGACTCATATGGGTTGAAAATATCCTGATAGAAAGTCACTATACCATCGGCTTTGACGTCTTCGCGTCCGCCGGGTAACCGAACCGGCGTAGTTTCGTTATATACGTCGGTGATTGTAAAATACCTTTGCACAGGGATTTCGAAGTTGTAGTTGTTGCGATAGGTCATTTCAATCATCGGTTCCAATCCGGAGATGATGGCGACCGGCATTTGATTCCATGGAATCGACCTGTAACCTTTGATAAGCGATTTCATGGGCGCTATCAGGGCTGCATCGTACATGGATACGTCAGTCTGGCTGCGGTTTCTGTCTAAATATACATAGTCAATATGCCAGTGATCTACATCGCCTCCAACCTTGCCGGGGTTAGATGTGTTCTGCTCCAGACTGACATAATTCACAAACCGGAACTGAAAACCCCTGTAAAGATACTCGTCTTCAACAGGAAGAAGTACCGGGATAAATTGTACGGTATCTCCGGTATTTCCTGTGTCTTCGGGAATATTCAAAACTTTTCGCCGGTTTTCCGTTCGCTCTTCTATGATGCGGGCTTTTGTATCTAACCGAACACGCCAGACAGTGTGCCATATTCCCGTAACCGGCTGCTTATACTGAAGAATCAGCGAATCACCCGGATCGGGGTTGTCGCCATGTCCTTTTGGCTGGTAAAAGAAACTCAGATACACATTGTTCAATCCGCTTCCGCCGAGGTCAATGGGGCACGAAGTCAGGGTATCGGCAGGGAAAGTTGCCGTCGTTTTTTTATAAACACAGCCATCGGCGTCCAAAGCATCAAAGGTAGCTACTCCGTTCGATCGCGGCAAAATGGGGTAGTTGTTGTTGATGTACACATAATCATCCATCCACCATTTCCGGTCAGGATGCGATGATTGCCAATAACCTGAAAAATCGTCGAAAAACGGAAGACTGACCGTATCTGCCTGCACAGCGCTTTTTAACATCGCCGGTTCGCGGTTGAGCAATGCAGGGTTATAGTCGAGAGGAACGACCGTCGGCGTTTGTCCAAAGGTTAAAACGCCATAAGCCAACAGAAATATGAGAACAAGACTCCTTTTTATTATTGTCATTCACTTTCCTCCTGGATAATATCCGGTTTTTTCGTTTCATCAACTGTCATCCACACATCAACGGACGAACCGAGCTGAAGCATGGCGTCGTCACCGGCTGCCGGCTTTTGCCGGTAAATAAACGCATTTAGCGAGTCGGCGCTCGTCTTGACAGTTTGATCATGTATAATAACGCCAAAATTCAAATAATATTTTGTCAGGGTCTCGCGGGCTTCGAAAAGTGTATTTCCTAAAAGATGGGGTACAGGAATTTTTTCATCGCTTAAACCGTCTCCCAAAACCAATTCAATCTCCGAACCTTTAACGATTTCGGTTCCTTTGCGGATTTCCTGATTACGATACAGTTGTTTCAATACATAATCCCTGGCAATATCGGGCACATAAGAAGTCTGTCCTATGGACAATCCCTGCGATTCGAGCATAGATTTTGCCTGACGTAAAGACAGGCCAACAACATCGGGCATTTTCACCTTTTCCGGCGCCAGTGCATTGACAATTAAAAATATGTTTCTTTTTTGCTTTACTTTTGATCCCGGTTCAGGATTTTGACTGACCACAGCGCCGGGGCTTACCGAATTAACATATACCGAATCGGACAATTGCCACCGCATGTTTTGCGCCTGCAATAGTTTTCCGGCTTCAACCAGCGTTAATCCTTTGACGTCGGGAACAGATAACGCTTCGCCATGACGTGTATAGTGACGCAGCATGATCAGCGTTCCACAAAAGACAAAACCTGCTGCAAGGATAAGAATCAAAACGTTTTTGATAATGTAATGATTGAAAAACATTCTCATATTTTTCAATACCGGCGATGAGTTAAAATTTTTCCTGGCCATTGATTTGCGGATGATCATAAACGCGACAAAAATAGTAATGATTTTTAATCATCCGTGTTGTTCAGATAAAATTCTCCATTTTTCAGCAAATTCCGGGGAAATGTAATTGTCGTAGCTCATACAAACATGGCCGGCAAAACTGACGGCACGTCCGACGATGGCTGCGCGTTGTAAGTCATTCAAATGTTTCAGGTTATCCTTGCCGATGTCCTGAATCATCAGTTCGTAAATCAAACCGGCATTGAACGTATCGCCGGCGCCAACGGTGCTGACAGGGTCGACAGGCGAAACGGGATATGAATCATGTACGTCCGTCGAAAATAATTCCACGTTGTTTCTATTGGCCGTATATATCAGTAAATCGCACATACTGCTTAAATAATTCCAGGCTGCTCCGGCTGTTGGTGCGCCGAAAATCAGTTCAAAGTCCTCGTCGGAACCTTTTACGATGTCGGCATGAGCAAAATTTTCCATCATAATCGGACGGTAAGTATCCATCTCCGATAAATGCGCTTTACGAAAATTGGGATCATAAATCACCGTTGCGTTTTTGTCATGTGCCTGTTCCAAAAACGGTTTCAGCCGGACGTATATATCTGGATCAATACCGTAGAATGAACCGTAAATGATAATATCGTTGCCGGTCAGCTCGGGGAACACTACATCTAATCTTTTTGCAGGATAATGCTTGTAGAAACTGTATCCGGCATTGTTGTTTTCGTCGAGGAAAGCCAGCGCCAGCGACGTGGGAAAACCATCATAACGACAGGCATATCCGGTTTTGACGCCATTACTGCAAAGAAAATCATCTACCAGATTTCCAACTGTATCTTTTCCGTATTCGCTGATAAAATAAACGTCCAAACCCAATCGTCCCAGCGAAACGGCCGTGTTCAGCATAGAACCTCCGGGTGTGGAAGCAATCGGTTTCCCGTTTTTGAAAATAATATCAAAGACGGTTTCACCTATAGCAAAAATGCGGGGAAAAGCTTTCAAATTTAAAGTATCACTAACCATTAACCACTAACCATTAACCACTAACCATTAACCACTAACCACTAACCACTAACCACTAACCACTACTTTTCGTACTATTTTGATACATTCTGCAGCCTCTTTAACGTCGTGTACCCGTAATATATCGGCGCCGGCAGCTAAAGCCAGAGTGTTCAGCACGGTTGTCCCGTTCAGGGCGTGTGCGGCGTCGGTTTCGAGTAATCCGTATATCATCGACTTTCGTGAAAAGCCGACTAATACGGGCAAGTCGAAAATTTCCAGATCATTCAGCCGCCGTAAAATTTCGTAATTATGCTCAATGGTTTTACCAAATCCAAAACCGGGATCAATGATGATATCTTTTACGTCTAAATTACGCAAGCGAAATACACATTCAGAGAAATATCCGATGACGTCTTCCATCAGATTGCTGTAAACGGGCTTTTCCTGCATAGTACGCGGCGTACCGTGAATGTGCGTCAGGACGTAAGGTACATTGAGCGCGGCTACCGTTTCAAACATGCGATCATCAAGCGTACCCGCTGAAATATCGTTAATGATGTCCACAGCATAATTTTCAACCACTGTTTTCGCTACATCAGCGCGACAGGTATCTACGGAAACGATCACCTCAGGAAAATGCTTTCGCAGACATGCAAGCGCCCTGTCTAATCGTCCTAATTCTTCAGCGGCGTCCACTTCCAGTGCGCCGGGACGGGTAGAAACCGCGCCAATATCAATGATATCTCCTCCTTCGGAAATAATTGCTTCACAACGTCTGATCAAGCCGGCTTCACTGTGGTAACTGCCTCCATCGTAAAAAGAATCGGGTGTGACATTCACAATACCCATCACCAGCGGCCGATCAATACAAACCAATTTGCCGTTGCAATTCAAAGTTTTCCGTTTCATCTAACCACTAACCACTATGTCACTAACCACTAACCACTATAACTTTAACTGTGCGGATATATCGTCGGAGTTGAACGTGAATCCCAGACGTTTGCCGGTTTGAAAACGCGCCGATTCGATTTTTGAGTTCATCTGTTCGAGCGAGATGATTTTTACGGCGTCGTAAGGCGGTACCAGCAAATCGAAATTCAACGTGTACAAAACAGCCGACTCCACAATGTCGCGCAAAATCTTTTTAGTGATGCTTGTTGTTCCGAAATGATTGACCCAGTTGTTCATTTGCTGTTTTCCTTCCACAAAATAATAATATTCACGGTTAATAAAAATGCGGGCAATAAGATACCCCAGGTCGCCCGTCCGGTTATAGCGGAAGGAGTCATTCAGGAAGTTATAGATGCTGATCATTCCGCAAATGGAACTGTAAGGATGATCCGCCACGTATGAGTTTTTCCAGATCGTGTGATTTCTGTCAAATTCAAAGGCGTTGGTAAACATGCTGAATACAAGCATATCGCCTGCCACTTTCAACTGGGCTTCGAACAAGCCCCGATCGGTATATTCCACCGTCACACGCGAATCTATTTCTGAAAGTAAAGGATTAATATCCAAAACAATATCTGACAGTATTTCTTTCAACAGGGAAAATGTTTTAAAGGTATTATCAAATATCTTCTGTTTCAGAATTGATTTGGTTTTCAATATACCAACAATTTTTTCATTTTTTTCGTTCATATCAAATTTTTTAAATAATTATGATCAGCTGATACAGAAATCAAATCATTATTTTCCTCCAAAAAAGAAATACAAAGGTATCACGGCAAAACCCGCAGGTACAACCACCGAATAAATATATCCCACCCATTTGATGATGGGCGTGTATGTCGTATGATTCCATCCGAGGCTCTGAAATGCGCTTTGAAAAGCGTGGAACAGGTGGAAAGCCAGCAATACCATAAAACAAACATACACCATGCAATAGGATTTGCTGGCGTACACATACCGGGCAATGTCATAGAAATTATGGTTTGCCGCAGTGTCTGTTCCGGTAAAATCTTTCACGCCAATGATTGCAGGGTCACAACCGAACCATCCGAACTTATAGAAAAAGAAATCCAAAAAGTGAAGGCAAAAGAAAATGAAAACAATACCGCCCGTCCAAATCATGTACTTTGAAAAAAATGAGGTTTCCGAACCATACTTTTTAGCATAGCGTACCGGCCGTGCCAGCCAGTTTTGTATCTGCAACCACAGCCCCAGCAGCATGTGCAGGGCAATACTTCCAAACAGGAAAATTTCCATGATTTTTACCGGAACAGTACTCATGATGTACACGCCCATGTCGAAATAACTCCGGTCGGGCAACAACATCAATAAGTTGATGGACATGTGCAGTACAAGAAAGACACACAAGAATAAACCTATGAGCGCCATCCAAAATTTTTTCCCGATGGACGAGGTAAAGATATTACTCTTCATCAACGATTTTCAATTGTTAATTATTAATTATTTACACCACTCCCTGATCGAGTATGGCGCTGGCTACTTTCAGGAAACCTGCAATATTTGCTCCTTTTACATAATCAGTGTAATGATCGGTTTTACCGTATTTGAGGCAGGAAGCATGAATATTCTTCATGATTTGCTGCAGGCGCATATCTACTTCCTCGCGTGTCCAGTTGAGTTTCTGGGCGTTTTGGCTCATCTCCAGCCCTGAAGTAGAAACGCCTCCTGCATTGGCAGCTTTGCCGGGTGCAAACATCAGTCTGTTCTTTTGGAATATTTCTACCGCCTGTGCTGTACAAGGCATATTAGCAGCTTCGCACACGCAGGTGCATCCGTTGTTGACAAGCGCCTGTGCATCATCAACATTCAGCTCGTTTTGCGTAGCGCACGGGATGGCGATGTCGCATTTCACCTCCCAGGGACGCTTGCCGGCATGAAATTCCGCTTCGGGAAACTTTTGTGCATACGGAGCTACAACATCATTGTTGCTGGCACGCAACTCAACCATATATTCTATTTTTTCGCCACTCACGCCGTTTTTGTCATAGATGTACCCGTCGGGACCGGAAATGGTGACTACCCTGGCGCCCAATTCGGAGGCTTTCAGGGCTACACCCCATGCCACATTGCCAAAACCTGATATGGCAATGGTTTTACCTTTGACGCTTTCGCCGATGGCGGCCAGCATTTCGTTAGTAAAATACACTACACCGAAGCCTGTGGCTTCCGGACGGATAAGGCTGCCGCCCCAGTTAAGTCCTTTGCCCGTGAGGACGCCGTTGTGCTGGCCTGTCAGTTTTTTGTACATGCCATACAGGTAACCTATTTCGCGGCCTGCTACGCCGATGTCGCCTGCCGGAACATCCATTTCAGGACCTGCTATTTTCCACAGTTCCAACATAAAACTCTGGCAGAAACGCATCACTTCCATCGCCGATTTTCCTTTGGGATCGAAATCCGAACCGCCTTTGGCGCCGCCCATCGGCAACGAAGTGAGGCTATTCTTGAATATTTGTTCAAACCCGAGAAATTTTAAAATACTGAGGTTGACACTCGGATGAAAACGCAGTCCTCCCTTGTAGGGACCGATAGCATTGTTGTATTGAACGCGAAAACCGCGGTTGACATGCACCTGACCCCGATCATCGATCCACGGCACTTTGAAACTCAACACACGGTCAGGCTCAACCAATCGTTCGATAATACCTGCCGCTTCAAATTGTGGATTTGCGTTATACACTTCTTCAATAGACTCCAAAACTTCACGGACAGCCTGAAGAAATTCCTGTTCACCAGGATTTCTTTTTTCCAAATCAATTAGGATATTGTTTACATTCATAGGAATTTATGTATCTTTATTTATATTAATCAGAACTGCAAAAAAAGTAAAATTTTCTCAAATTTTTATTTTTTTTTGTATTTTTGTATTCTGTAAAAATAACAGGTATATGTCAGGACATAGCAAATGGTCGACTATTAAGCGGAAAAAGGGAGCCGCAGACCAAAAACGTTCAAAAATTTTCTCCCGTATCATCAAGGAAATCAGCGTAGCTGTGAAAGAAGGCGGAGCCGACCCCGACGGTAATCCCCGTTTGCGTCTGGCACTCAATAATGCCCGCGGCGCCAATATGCCCAAAGAAAACATTCAGCGCGCCCTGACCAAAGCCAAAGATACGGAAGCGCTGAATGAAATTACCTACGAGGGTTATGCTCCGCATGGCGTCGCTATCTTCATTGAATGTATGACTGACAACCCGCAGCGAACGCTGTCAGGTATCCGGGCTATTTTCAACAAACGCGGCGGAGGGCTGAGTACAAACGGATCCGTAGCTTTTATGTTCGACCGGAAGGGTATCATCCGTATCCACAAAGGCGGGTTTGATGCAGATGAACTTCAATTGGAGATAATTGACTCCGGAATGGAGGACTTTGAAGAACAGGATGATGTTTTTGTAATTACAACATCGCTGGAAGGATTTGCGCCCGTGCAAAAACGACTTGAAGAGCTGAAAATTGAAGTGGAAAATGCCGAATTACAGCGTATTCCGGTTGAAACGAAAACAATCGATGCAGAAACCGGCGTAAAAGTGCTAAAAATGGTTGAACTCTTTGAAGAAGACGATGATGTGCAAAACGTTTTCCATAATATGGAAATTACAGATGAAATCATCGAAAAAATGGAAATGTAGCCATATGGTATAAACAAAAAAAAATCTTAAATTTGTGTTTTTTTAATCATGTATCACAATAAATTCATATTACTGATTTTGGGGCTGTGGTTTTGTTGTACAGTAAATGCACAACAGATACCAGAAGTGATTAACATTAAAGATGTTGTGGCCACAGAACTGTCCTGCGAAGAATTTATGGATGGAAAGATTGAGGTAGTGGAAATCATAGATCATTACTGCAAAAATACTGACGGTACAGTCACCGTAAGGATGGTGGAAACTGACGAATATCCGGAATGGTTTGCCATGTTTGACGCCGTTACAGGCGATCGGATTACAGACGCCGATCAGGGTATTTCCGGCGATGGTATGAGTTGCACATTCTCAGACGTAGCTAACGGAAAATATTTCTTCAAGGCAGGATACTTTGAAAACAGTTGCGTATTTCAATCAGACAGGGATCATCCTGTGGAGTTGATACTGCAAAAGCCTGATCTGTCGGCGTCGGAAGTCAGCAAGATTATTTGTTATAACGATAAAGCCACGATCACCGTACATGCTAAACCTTACAATACGGAGGGCAGCAGTGAAAATACCATAACGGCATACTGGCTCAAAGGTATCCTTTACGGTGAAACAGAACATACGAAGGACAATAAATTCGATGAGCTGAATGGCGACACTTACACACTGTATGCTCAGGACAGCAACGGATGTACAAGCGACACAACAGTTATCATTGCTGAGCCCAAAGCGCCGATTCTTTTCAATCTGATAGAAGAAATTCAGCCGATCGGCAATAAAAAGGGCAGTCTCACCGTAGAAATATCGGGCGGATGGGAAGTCTACGACTTTGTTTTCAGGAAGATTGTGGGGCCAAGCCAGCAGGTTTTAGAGACACGTGATAATCAGCCGGCAGGTGAACATTCGTTTTTCAATTTGGATGCTGCAGAATATCAGATTCAAATACTTAGAGACAAGGAAGGATGCACCAAAGCCTATCCGTTTCTATGGACACTCGAAATGGCAACAGGCGAAACAGATTTACAGTCTGCTATCATAAAGATTTTTCCAAATCCGTCAGATAACGGTCGTTTCAACATCGAATGGAACAACAATGAAAACCGTAAGGTAACGCTTGAACTGTACAACGCCTTGGGACAGCTGGTTTACAAGAGCAGTACGCAAACCGGTGCAAACACCGCGCTCGATTTTAGCAGCCAAAGTAGTGGCGCCTATCTGTTGCATGTCCCCGAACTGAATATCAGGCAGAAGCTGATCATACAGTAAAGAATCGTCGAATGGCTTTAGTTAATGAAACTGTTATCTGTAAAAAAAAATCATACTTTTGCCTGTAAAATGGCAACATTTAGATTTTCTTTACGTATGATAAGTAATGAAATGATGATAACAAAACAAAATGACGATACGAAATATGATATTTTCGCACGCAGTATACTTGTATAAAATAGCTGTACTGGCGGCGTTTTGCTGGTTTGCCGGCAATGGACAGGTAACGGCGCAAAACTACCAGCCAACAAATCAAACTGCGGCAGCCTGTAATCCTAATACTACAGCAGGAGCAGGGTCGATACTTATCCAATGGAGGAATCCGAGCGTTGCAAACGGATTTAACGACTTCACGCAATATCAGGTTCTAATCCTGCAGGGAAACATTACTCTTCCCCCTGTTGGAGATGCTCGTTGGGATGATGCGATTACTGTTACTAAAACCGGCGGAGCCGCCGTCACAACTCCCCTCAATGAATACCGGTTTACCGGTCTTACCTCCAATACGGTATATTCAACATATATTCGCACAATAGTGCCGATAGGAGCACCCAATCGACCGGCAGCGGGATATACCGCCGGTGTAAGAGCAGGAACCAGTATAACGGTGTGTAATAATCCTACCATTCCGCGAGTCGGCACTCTGACCCAAGGCAACAGACAGGTAACCTGGACGCCGCAGGTGTCGGCAACCAACACAGGCCTCACCGGATATCAGTACCAGATTGACGGCGGACCATGGCTTCCCTGGCCTAATATAACAGGCGCAGGCGCAACCCAAGCTATGGCTGCATATACGTTTACCGGTTTGAACAACGGGCAGGTGTATGCTATTAATCTTCGCGCAACATCTACTTACGGCTATAGCCCGGTCTATTCAACAACGCTAACCCCAAAGTTGCCGGCGCCCACAATTGCCGCCAACCCCGTAACAACGAGAGGCGCCTGTAATCTGGTATTTTCGTGGACTGCGCCCGCGTCGATGACAAACGTCACAGGGTATCAGGTTCAAATCTTGCAGGGAGAAGTCGCCGCCCCTGACCCCACTAAATGGATAGATGTTCCGCTGACTCCCACAAACTACAATTTCACTG
>Ga0082212_10003382_pt1 | contig 22649 bp, 21 predicted proteins | sample TergutNt197P3_FD_71548 | JGI IMG/M metagenome (GOLD analysis project Ga0082212, IMG submission 71548) | Neocapritermes taracua P3 segment gut microbial communities from Petit-Saut dam, French Guiana - Nt197 P3 | ecosystem: Host-associated > Arthropoda: Insects > Digestive system > Gut ...
GTGCTGTTAGAAGTCCGAGGCTAACGGTAGGGGCGGCTAGCAAGCCGCCCGAATACAAAAAGCAACTTCCGTTTTCATTGCGGGTGGCTTGCTAGCCACCCCTACAGACAGACGCTTGAGACTGGAGGAGGGCCGTCCCATGCTCCACGCAAAAATCAACAGGAGCCTGCTCGCCGCGCAGCTGAGCATGTGGCTGCCGCTGGCGGTCTTCTTCCTTCCCTCGCGCCTGACGGGGGACAGCCTGCTGCCTCTCCTGCTGCCGATTATCGCGGGCTGGGCGCTCGCGCCCATCGCTGCCCTGTGGAACCTCCTCAACGCGCTGCGGACCCTCGGCACAACCGCCTTCGATCCCTGGGTCCTGCGCACGGTGATGCGGCACAAGATCGCCATGCTCCCCGCGCTCGCGTTTAACGCCCTGCTCTGGTTCGGCGCGCCGCTGGCCATGTTCAACCCCTGGACCATGGTGCTCCTGCCCGTCGCGGCCGTGGCCATCTTTTTCAGCGTCTGCTGCGCCTGGCTGTCCATGCTGGCGACCTCCGTCCTCGTGATCGCCCAGCTCCTGCTGCTGTGGCGCCAGAAGGCGCTCCCGCTCAAAAAGGCCGCCGTCCACGCCCTGCTGCAGCTGCTCTTCGCGCTGGACATCCTAAGCTGCCTGGCCCTGCGCGGCGAATACGCCCCTACACCCGCTCCGCCCGGAAATCAATCTCCACCGTCTCCCGGTCCAGCTTCAGCTGGGTATACCGGACCCCCGCAGCCGTGAACATCCTCTTTCCCGCCTCGAAGTGCGGATTGCCCGCGTACTTGTCAGAGAGGTACAGCACCTCTTTGATCCCGCACTGGATGATGGCCTTGGCGCATTCGTTGCAGGGGAACAGGGCGACATAGATCTTGCAGCCCTGGAGGTTGCGCCCGCCCGCGTTGAGGATCGCGTTGAGCTCCGCGTGGCACACATAGGGGTACTTGGTGTCCAGGTGCTCGCCCTGCGCCTCCCAGGGGAACTCGTCGTCGCTGCAGCCGGTGGGCAGCCCGTTGTAGCCCATACTCATGATGCGGTTCTCCGCGTTGACGATGCACGCGCCCACCTGCGTGTTGGGGTCCTTGCTGCGCCGGGCCGAGAGCAGCGCCACCCCCATGAAGTATTCGTCCCAGGTGATGTAATCCGTTCGTTTCGGCATAGTGAAATCCTCTCATACTATCTTGATAATTGCGCCGGAAAAGGGAGGCAACGCATGATTTCGCGCACATGGCATGGAGTCGTACCGAAAGCCCATAGAGATGGCTTTGAAAAACATCTGGCCCAAACGGGCGTCAAAGAGGCAAAAGCGCTCGCGGGCAACCGCGGGGTTTATGTGCAGGTGGTGGACCAGGATGCGTTTTCTCATTTTTTCCTTTGCACCATCTGGGCTTCCTGGGAGGATGTCATTCTCTATGCGGGAGACAATCCGGGCATAGCGATCACCTATCCCGAAGATGAGCGCTACGGCTTGATCTCAGACCCCATCGTGATCCATCAAGAGGTACGCGCCTGCGATAATCCTTTTTCATGATTCTATCATGTTTCCCATGAAAACGCAAGCAAAATCCAGCCCACCTGCAATCCACCCGCTCCCGCCCAATCCCCCGTCGCCCCCTTGGGGGAGATGCCGCCGCAGCGGCAGAGGGGGTGCCAAGGAGCCCACAAGAAAGGACCACACCCATGCCCAAAGTCAAATTCAACGAACCCCTCCGCAAATCGCTCCTCAAGCGCTTCAAGGAGGCCAACCACTATTCCGCGCAGGAGCTCAAGCGCATCCTGCCCCAGGCCATGAAGGTCCTCTCCTACGAGAAGACGTATGACGAGGACCATCTCAGCGAAGCCGGGCTCAAGGCCAAAACGGAGGAGTTCCGCGAACGCCTGGCCGCCGGCGAGAGCCTGGACGGCATCCTGCCCGAGGCCTTCGCCGTCGCGCGCGAGGCCACCTGGCGCGTGGACCGCAAGCGCCAGTACCCCGTGCAGGTGCTCGCGGGCATCCTGCTGCACCAGGGCCGCATCGCCGAGATGAAAACCGGCGAGGGCAAAACCCACATGGCGGTCCTGCCCGCCTACCTCAACGGCCTGACGGGCAACGGCGTGCACATCGTCACGGTCAACGACTACCTCGCCCGGCGCGACAGCGAGTGGATGGGCAAAATCTATCGCTTCTTAGGACTCACCGTAGGCCTGATCGTCCATGACCTCGAGAACGAGCAGCGGCGCGAGGCCTACGCGTCGGACATCACCTACGGCACCAACAACGAGATGGGCTTCGACTACCTGCGCGACAACATGGTCCAGTATATCGAGCAGAAGGTGCAGCGCGGCCACGCCTTCGCGATTGTCGACGAGGTGGACTCGATTCTGATCGACGAGGCCCGCACCCCGCTGATCATCTCGGGCCGGGGCGAGGCCAGCACGGAGCTCTACTCCCGGGCGAACAGCTTCGCCCGCTCCCTGGACTACTGCCGCGTCAAGGAGCTCAACGACAAACAGAACGCCGAAGAGGTCGCGGGCGACAGCGACGTCCTCGTGGACGAGAAGGCCCGCAGCGCCACCCTGACCCGCAACGGCGTCACCCGGGCCGAGCAATACTTCGGCCTGGAAAACCTCGCCGACGCCGAGAACATGCACTACCAGCACCACATCAACCAGGCGATCCGCGCCCACGGCATCATGAAGCGCGACGTGGACTACATGGTCGCCGAGGGCCAGGTCCTCATCATCGACGAGTTCACCGGCCGCATCATGTACGGCAGGCGCTACAACGAGGGCCTGCACCAGGCGATCGAGGCCAAAGAGGGCGTCAAGATCGAGAACGAGAGCAAGACCCTCGCCACCATCACCTTCCAGAACTATTTCAGGCTTTACAAAAAGCTCTCCGGCATGACCGGCACGGCGTTGACCGAGCGCTCGGAGTTCATGGAGATCTATAACTTAGACGTCGTTGAATCCCCCACCAATAAGCCCATGGTCCGCAAGGACCAGTCCGACCTGGTCTACAAGACCGTCGGCGCGAAGTACAACGCCATCATCGACCAGATCCTCGCCTGCCACGAGAAGGGCCAGCCCGTGCTGGTGGGCACGGTCTCCGTTGAAAAATCCGAATTGCTCTCCCGCATGCTGGAGAAGCGCAAGATCCGCCACAGCGTCTTGAACGCCAAATTCCATGATCGTGAAGCGGAAATCGTCGCGCAGGCGGGAAAATTCGGGCAGGTGACCATCTCCACCAACATGGCCGGGCGCGGCACGGACATCAAGCTGGGCGGCAACGAGGAGTACCTCGCCAAAAGCGAGATGCGCCGCATGCAGTTCTCCGAGGAGCTCATCGCCGAGGCCACCGGCTTCGCCGAAACCCAGGACGAGGAAATTCTCGCGGCCCGGCGCATCTATGCGGAGCTCGAGGCCAAGTACCAGGCGGAGATCATCCCCGAGGCAGAGAAGGTCAAGGCGGCCGGCGGCCTGTTCATCCTCGGCACGGAGCGCCACGAGTCCCGCCGCATCGACAACCAGCTGCGCGGCCGCTCCGGGCGGCAGGGCGACCCCGGCGAAAGCCGCTTCTTCCTCTCCATGGAGGACGACCTCATGCGCCTGTTCGGCGGCGAGCGCCTGGCCAACGTGATGACCACCCTGCGCACCCCCGAGGACATGCCCATCGAATCGAAGATGGTCTCCAACCAGATCGAGAGCGCCCAGAAGAAGATCGAGGGCCAGAACTTCGCCATCCGCAAGAACGTGCTGAAATACGACGACGTCATGAACCGCCAGCGCGAGCTCATCTACGGCCAGAGAAATCAAGTGCTCGAAGGCGAAGCGCTGAAGCCCATCATCGTCAAGATGCTTGAGGACAGCATCAACGACGCCGTGGACTTCTTCATGTCCCGCGCTGTACCGAGGGAAAATTGGAACTATGGGAGCCTGCGCGAAAAATACCTCGGCTATCTCACCCTGCCCGACGACTTTACCAAAGATGAGCCAGACCCCGAGGAGGTCAAGGAGACGCTCACCGCGCGCGGTATGGCGGGCTACGAGGCCCGTGAGCGTGAACTGGGCGACGAGACCATGCGCCTGTTCGAGCGCATGGTGCTCCTGCGCAGCGTGGACACCTACTGGATGGACCACATCGACGCCATGGACGAGCTCAAGCGCGGCATCGGCCTGCGCGCCTACGCCCAGCAGGACCCGGTGGTGGCCTACCGCATGGAGAGCTTCGACATGTTCGAGGAGATGACCACCAACATCCGCGAGGACACCGTGAAGTATATGCTCACCCTGCGCGTGCGCAGCCAGGCGGATACCGAGCGCAAGCAGGCGGCGAAGGTCACCAGCACCAGCGGCGCGGGCGCGGGCGGCGACGGCACCGAGAAGGGCCGCACCGTGCGCAAGGGCAAAAAAGTCGGGCCCAACGACCTGTGCCCCTGCGGCAGCGGGAAGAAGTATAAGAACTGCTGCGGGGACGTGAGAAAGAATTGACGGAATATAACAAATCCAACCGAATTGACGAAGGATTTCAATTCTTCTATTGGAAACTGAGTTACCGCAGGAAATTCATTCGAACCCTGTGGACGATTCCTGCCGCGATTCTTGTGGTCAGTCTAATGAATGGCCTACAAGGACATTATGACTCTCTTGATTACGCCTTAATTATTACCATGGTGCTTATCACGGTGCTTGCGATACCGTTTGCGGTACAACCTGCCACCATTCTAGCGGTCCACCTAATTGGATACTATTACGCTCTTTATTATGCCGTGATTCTTACAATGGTGCTTACGCTACTGTTTGCGGCACAATTGATCTATACCTATGTTAGGTGGAAGCGCGGTGATTGAACACAAATGACCCACCAATCCCTCTACCTCCACATCCCCTTCTGCCGCTCCAAATGCCCCTATTGTGATTTCTATTCCCTCTGCGATTTTTCACAGCAGGAGCCCTACGTTGCCCGCTGCCTTGCGCTTTTACATGGGCAAGGGCCCTGGCGCACGGCCTACATCGGCGGCGGCACCCCTTCGGTTCTTGAGCCGAAGTTGCTCGCCCGCCTCCTCGCCGCGGTTGATTGCTCCGGCGAATTCACCGTGGAGTGCAACCCGGCGAGCGTCACGCCGGAATTCTGCCGCGTGATCGCCGAAGGCGGGATAAACCGGGTGAGCCTCGGCGTGCAGTCCGCCATCCCGGCGGAGAGACGCGCCCTGGGCCGTTCAGGCGGCATCGAGGTTGCTGAGCGTGCCCTGCGGCTGTTGCGCCGTTCAGGCGAGGAAAATCTCAGCTTGGACGTCATGCTGGGCATCCCCGGACAAACCATCGAGAGCCTCACACATACCCTGGAGTTCTGCGCGAACTATGCTAGGCACATCAGCGCGTATTTGCTGAAAATCGAACCCGGCACACCGTATCACACCCGTCCCCCGCAAAACCTGCCCGATGAAGACGCCCAGGCCGATCTCTATTTGTTTGCCTGCGATTGGCTGGAATCCCACGGCTTCGCGCAATACGAGATCTCCAATTTCGCCCTACCCGGATACGAAAGCCGGCACAACCTGAACTACTGGCATTGCGGCGAGTACTGCGCCATCGGCCCCGCCGCCCACGGCTTCACCCATGGCCGCCGCTGGCACTACCCCCGCGGCCTCGCGGCCTTCCTGCGCGGCGCCCCCCCCGTCGATGACGGCCCCGGCGGGGATTTCGAGGAGCGCGCCATGCTCGCCCTGCGGTTAAGCGAGGGTTTTTCGTCGCCTTCGCCGCAAATGCTCGAACAGGCGGAGAAATTGCCCGGCTATGTCACCGTGAATAATAACTGCATAAAACTCACCCGCGAGGGCTTTCTGCTCTCGAACACAGTCATCGGTAAGCTGTTGAATTAGCCCAGCTTGCGGCAGCCGTCAGGATCGCCCCCTTGGGGGAGATGTCGCGAGGCCCCGCAGGGCCGAATGCGACAGAGGGGGTTGCGCATAGCATCGCGGAGCGACTTCGGTTATCGCGGAGCGACGCCCCAAAACATAAATCACACAAGGAGGACCCCTCATGAAAATCATCGCCGCCGTCGGCAAAAACGGTACCGGGAAGGACTTCTTCCTCGAGCGCATCCGGGATACCCACAGCATCCCCATGGTCTCCATCGGCGACATCGCCCGTGAGCTCGCCGCGCAGGACGGCCTGGAGCTCACCCGCGAAAACCTGCACAAGACCTCGCAGAAGTACATGGGCCAGTTCGGCCAGACCTTCTTCCCCGAACAGATCGCAAACAAAATAAGAGCATCGGGCGCGCCCGTGTACCTGGTCAGCGGCATCCGCCCCCCCTCGGACGTGCAATTTTTCAAGGAGCGGTTCGGCGCGGATTTCCTCCTGGTGGACATCGTCGTCAGCGACGACGCCGTGCGCTACGCGCGCATGCTGGCCCGTGGCTCCGCGCGGGACGGCGGAAGCGCGGAGAAGCTGCGGGAGTTCGACGCGGCGGAGGAGGCGAAGTTCCGCACCAGCGAAAGCGAGGCCATGGCGGACGTTGTCATCCTCAACGACGGCGCCGCGGAGGACTTCTACGCCGCCATCGAAAATTTTTATCAGAAATATGTCGCGTAGGTCTTGACAATCGAATAAACTGTGCTATACTGCTTATATTCACTTTTTATTCAAGAGGTTGCATAAAATGTATAAAATATTCATCGACGGCCGGGCTGGCACCACGGGTCTGCGCATCGAGGAGCGCCTTTCGTCCCGCGAGGGTCTTACGCTCCTCACCCTGCCGGAGCCTCTCCGCAGAGACCCGCAAGCCCGCAAGCAGGCCATGCAAGAGGCCCACGCGGTCCTGTTATGCCTGCCGGACGGCGCTGCCCAAGAGGCCGCCGCTTGGGTCCCGCCCGATACCGTCCTCATCGACGCCTCCACAGCCCACCGGACCGCGCCGGGCTGGGCCTACGGCTTCCCGGAGCTCGGCCCGGATTTCAGCGCGGCAATCCAAACGGGCAAGCGCATATCGGTGCCCGGCTGCCACGCCAGCGGCTTTGTCGCGCTTATCAAGCCTTTGATCCATGCCGGAATCCTGTCCGGCAACGCCCCCCTCGCCTGCCTGTCCCTCACGGGCTACAGCGGCGGGGGCAAAGCCATGATCGCGGATTACGAATCCCCCGCCCGTGTGAGGAACGACGCCCTGTCCGCCCCCCGGCAATACGCCCCGGGCCAGACCCACAAGCACCTGCCGGAGATGGCCCACTATGCCGGGCTGGAGCGCCCGCCGGTCTTCTGCCCCATCGTGGCGGACTACCCCTGCGGCATGGAGGTGACGGTGCCCCTGCCCGGCTGTGGCTTTTCACAGAATGCGATTATGGATTGCTACCGCGAATTTTATAGAGGCGCCGCCATGGTTCGCGTGGCCGAACCCGACCATACGCCGCACTCCCCCAATGCCTGGCAGGGCCGCGACAGCATGGAAATTACAGTCGAGGGCAGTGAAGACCGCCTGCTGCTCATCGCCCGCTTTGACAACCTGGGCAAGGGGGCCTCGGGCGCGGCGGTGCAGTGTCTGAATCTGGCGCTGGGGGTAAATGAAACCGAAGGGCTTGTGATTTAGCAGAGGAGGGCTTGCCGTGCGTAAAATTATGGCGTTGTTCTGTGTGTGCTCGCTGGCGCTGCTGTGCGGGTGCAGGGAAGGTGTGTCCGCGGCTGACCCCTTAACTGAGCCAGCTACAACTGTAGCGCCAACCACGCTGGACCCGAGCCACCCCAAGGCGATTATGGAACCACTGCAGGGCGGGCCGATACTGTATGCGTTTCCCGGAGACGAAGAATACATTTACGGCCTGATTAACCAGGACGGCGAGGTGATAGCTAAGCCACGATATGGCTCCTTTTTTCAGGATTCTCCTCAGTATGTTTACAGCGATGCAACAAGAACACGCGTTATCGGGCTGGTGGCCTCGCAACAAATTGATGAAAGAGACAGCACCTTCACATATTATAGCCTGGATGGCACGGCAAAGATGCTCAATTGCGAGGGACTCCGTATCCGCGTCGCTCCCGGCGGACGCTATGCCTTTGTAGCTATGGGCACTTGGCCTGAGGAACATGAAGAACTGTTCGATATCGAAGCCAACACATATGAGGTGGAACCGAAGGATAGCCGGCTGCATTTCGAGACAGGTCAGATGATTACCCTGCCTGTCCAATCGGGCATTTTTAGCGATTATCTCCCGGAGGTGGAGTGGTTCTGTTTCGTGGACAATAGGGTTTTCCGCTGGTACGACGCGGCGTTCAACCATATGCCGCAATTGGACAATTGGCGTATCTATCCGTTCAACGGGAAATACGCGCGCATGTATGTAGACGGAAGCCCTGTTACTTCCGCTTGGGTGGATCGAAACGGTGAAATCGTCAAACATGTCGAAGGCTCCAACAACTACTATAATTCTGACCCGCTGTTTTGCTACCTTGTGAACAGAAACGACCGCTGGGATGACAATCTACTTCTTGATGCAGACCTGAAGACTGTGTTTGAAGGTAATGTCGTAGCATTTGACGGGCTCATAAAAGGCTATGTGCTGCTGGATGAGCAGCAGCAGGTGAAGGCGAGCTGCGATGTCCAAGGCAAGCCACTCCCGGCCAATGAAACGCCATATGTCCTGAGTGCTGAGCCTTATCGCTGGCAGTGGTTTCTGCTGAAAAACGGCGTTTGGCGCACACCGCCGGATTTGAGCGCTTATGGGCTGCGGTATAATTACCGCTACACTGCTGGCTTTACAGCTAAGTTCATAGGCGCAAGCGTCGTTGAAGCATACAAAGAATTCATCCTGATTTCCGGCTGGCAAGGCCTAGCAAAGAAAAAACAGAAAAAATATATTGAACCGTCACTTATAGCGATCGACTGGAATGGCAATCCCTATGCCAATTGCCCTTTGGAACCCTATTTCGGAGAGTATGGCTGCAACTTGCCTAGCGCCAGTTCCCAGGGCCCCAACTACTACTGGGTAGAACTCGACAACAAGCGCGGCTACATCAACACCCGCGGCGAATGGCTGTTTGTCGATGAATCATAACTATCATTCAGAAAGGGGAATTTCAAAATGAAAAAAATCATCGCGCTCCTGGCTGCTCTGGCAATCCTGTTCGCCCTTTCATCCTGCGACTGGTTCAAAAAAAATCCGGACGACAATACAACCACGCAAGCCGATGCAACCACCGCGGAGCCCGCCACGCTGGACCCGAACCGCCCCATGGCCTCCATGGAGCCCGTCCAGGGCGGTCCCATGCTCTACACCTTCTACGGCAGCGAGCCCTACACGACGTACTTCAGCGACTACGACGGCGAAGACCACCCCGTGTATCCCCTCGGCCTGATAGATCAGGACGGCAAGCGGGTATCCGCGCCGGTGTACCACCAGGTTCAGTACATCTATGACGAGGCCGGGCAGCGTGTCATCGGCCTTGCCGCCGTGAAGGGCCGCGAGATCACCATCTACGAGCTGGGCGGCCAAAGCCGCGTGCTGCCCTGCGAGGGCTACCGCATCGAGGTCTTCCCCGGCGGGCGCTATGCCGTCATCTACACGGCGGAGGGCTTCACCTACACCGGCGGCGCGGAAATTACCGACCCCCTGCGGGAGGGCATCTTCGACCTGAAGGAGAACAAGTTCGCCGTCGAGCCCAAGGAGGGCCAGATGGTCCACTATGCCACAGGTGGCGTGGCCTTTGGCTACCTGTACGATACCCCCGACGGCACCGGCAACGAAACCGCCCAGTGGGCTTTTAAAGCTACGGACGAAAGTCCTGGATGGAGCGTCGTTGAGCTGCCTTTATCCATGGGCCGCATACAGCAGTACTTCCCCGAGACCGGCTGGTACGGCGGCATGTGGGCGGAGAAGCGCGGCCTCGACTGGACCACGGGCGACTACGAGGAGCGCGTCTACGACAAGAACTTCGAGGTCATCCCCGCCCTCAATGGCTGGAGCATCGACCACGAGGGCTTCGGCGGCGGGGAATGGTGCATGATCTACAACAACAATGATCTCCCCGGGGTGACCACGTGGGTCAACCGCCAGGGCGAGCTCTCGCAGCAGCGCTATGGGGACGGCGTGCAGGCCAGCCCCGGCGGTCAGAGCTACCTGATCGACGGCAGCTATTCCAATCAGACCACCGCTCTGCTCAAGGCCGACCTGACCGAGGCCTTCTCCCTCCAGGCGGGCGAGCGCTTCGCCCGGATGGAAACCATGATCTACAACCTGCGCACGGGCACTGTGTACGAGGGCTACTTCCACCTGAACGGGGACAGAAGCGTCAAGGCCGCCTATGACCTCGCCGGAAAGCCCATGCAGGCCCCCGCCGCCTTCCGCTGCTGGCGGCACCTCGACGACGTCAACAACGTCGGCACCGCCTATGCCGCGATCGGCGGCCAGTGGGTCAGCCTGGACCTCACACAGTTCTTCCCGACGCCCAAGGCGAGCCACAGGGGCGGCGTGCCCTACGCCAACCCCATTGTCATGTGCGAGGACTTCATCGTGCTGGAGACCGGCGCGCACTGGTATGAGTGGGGGGAGCCCTATGACACGTTCGCCGTTGACTGGCAGGGCAACAAGCTCGGCGACTGCCCGCTCGCGCCCTTCTTCGGCCTGCTGAATTACCGGACCGCGGGCGAGCAGGGGCCGGACTACTACTGGATTGAGCAGGAGGGCGGCAAGCGGGGGTATATCAACCTCAAGGGCGAATGGGTGTTTGTGGATGAAACATAACTAACCTGTAGGGGCGGCAACCTGCCCGCAAAGTTTATAGGAGGATGTCATGAAATTTCGCCATGTGTTCCTGATTTTTGGGGCAATTATTGCGCTTTGCGTTGGCGGCCTGGCCGCTAAAAATGCCATTACAGAGGCCAGGCTAACACAATACGAGTATGACCAGATGAATCAAGTCTTGCTGATCGACGGCGTAGAATATCAATTTTCATTAGGGGCATCTTTCGAACCAATCGATAGGGATAAAGCCCCCTTCGGGCTGGTCGTAGGCTATCTGAGCGACAAAGATAAAGAATATCTCTACTGGGTTGACGGACCGGGAGGAGATTGGATATCGTTATCGTCGAGGATTGCCACAATCCACTTCCGCCGTAAAGACGCAGCTGACGTGGATTTGGAAGATGTCACTGTTAATAGTGTTCGTGTTCAGCGTATGGAGTCGTATCTCCCAAAGCATGAACTATCAGATGCGCCAACCATTTTGCAGGGTGACGAGGCGCGGGCTTTTGTCGAGTATTTGCTTGGAACTAAAAGCTACGAAAAACCAGATGCCAGCATGTTCGTAGACATGTTCGTAGAGTGGGAAAACGTCGGTAAGCTATGGTTGTTTTGTGAGGAATACCCCCGAATGGCGTCCCACTACCTTCTCTATCGTGCTCCCGATGACGAACTTATTCTGTTCTTTTATGGGCATCAAATCGTTTTAAATGAAGATTTCAGCGATCTAGTCGAGAAAGGACTCGCGCAATGAAAGATATCACCCCCGGCCCCTGCTACCCCCTTGGCTTCCGCGCCGCTGGCATACGCTGCGGCATACGCCCCACCCAAACCAAGCCCGACCTGGCCCTGCTGGTCAGCGACACCCCCGCCAGCGCGGCGGCGGTCTACACCACCAACCTGGTGAAGGGCGCGCCCCTGCTGGTGACGCAGGAGCACCTGCAAAACGGCACGGCGCAAGCGGTCATCTGCAACAGCGGCAACGCCAACACCTGCAATGCCGACGGCATCGAGATCGCCGAGGCCATGTGCGCCTTGGTGGAAACCCACCTCGGTATCCCCGCCGGGGACGTGCTTGTGGCCTCCACGGGGGTGATCGGCCAGCCGCTGCCCATCGCGCCCATCGCGGCGGGCATGCCCGCCCTGTGCGAAAATCTCAGCTGTGACGGGAGCGAGCAGGCCGCCCGCGCCATCATGACAACAGATACCTTTCCCAAGCTGGCCGCGGCGCAGTTCCAGGTGAACGGCGTACCCTGCCGTATCGGCGGCATGGCCAAGGGCTCAGGAATGATCCATCCCAACATGGCCACCCTGCTGGCCTTCCTCACAACGGACGCCGCGATTGAGCCCGGTCTTTTAGCCAAAACGCTGAAAGAGAGCGCCGAAGGCACCCTAAACATGCTCAGCATTGACGGTGACACCTCCACCAACGACATGTGCTGCGTGCTGGCCAACGGCCTTGCTGGCAACGATGAAATCAACGGCCCCGGCGAGGCCCTCGAGGCATTCAAGCGGGCCCTGACGCAGGTGCTCACCGGGCTGACCCGCATGCTGGCCCGCGACGGCGAAGGGGCAACCAAGCTGCTCGAGTGCCGCATCACCGGTGCGAGGACAGAGCGCGACGCCCGCCTGGCTGCCAAGGGTGTGATCTCCTCCAGCCTGGTGAAGGCCGCCATGTTCGGCGCAGACGCCAACTGGGGCCGTGTGCTGTGCGCCCTGGGCTACTCCGGCGCGGACATCGATGTCGCCCTTGTGTCGGTTTCGTTTGAATCCTCTGCCGGGCGCGTGGATGTGTGCGAAAACGGCGCGGGCATCCCCTTCAGCGAGGAGCAGGCAGCGCTTGTCCTGGGCGAGGAGGAGATTACGATGCTCGTCGGCCTGCACGACGGCGAGGCCGCCGCCACCGCCTGGGGCTGCGACCTGACGTATAACTATGTCAAAATCAATGGAGACTACAGGACGTAACGTTACTGTGAAATGAAACATTGCGCAGCAACGTGAGGAAAAGCGCATTTCCCGACGACTAAGTCACATAGAAAGGGGAATGCACATGAAAAAAGCACTTTCCGCGCTCATCGCCGCGCTGCTCTGCCTTGCGCTGATTTCAGGCTGCGGTTCTGCGCCCGACGAACCACAACCCACTTCGTCCGAGCCAATGACCTCCACCACCTCTGCGCCCGACCTGGCTACCGGAGAACCCGGCACGACCACTTCCGAGCCCGATAAAACCACTGCCAAGCCCAGGACATCTACCGCCGCACAGACAGAAAGCGGCCCTGCGGAAAAAGTGGTTCTCACCCCGGAGCGGGAAGCCTATCCCGTTGGCACAGAGGCGATCACGGTGACATGGTTCAACGGCACGGATGAAGATATAATCTTCGGCGATTCCTTTGTCCTGCAAAAATGGCAGGGCGGCAATTGGACCGAAGAGGAGCCTGTTGACAGACTGCTCTTTCTCACAATCGGCTATTATCTTACACCGGGCGAGAGCAGGGAAAAAATCTATCCAATTGGCCAATATTACGGCCAACTACAGGCCGGGCGCTATCGCATCGCGGCGACCTATCTCTACGACAGGGAACGGCCCATCAACAAGAATACCCCGGTGCATCAGGTCTATGCCGAATTCGAGGTAGGAGGCGACGCATGAAAAAAATACTTTCCGCGCTTTTCGCCGCACTGCTTTGCTTTGCGTTGATTTCGGGCTGCGGCAGCACACCCGGCGCGTCCGGCCCGTCCACCTCCGTGCCCGCCATGACCACCCGCCCCGACCTCGCAATGCAGCGCGAGGCGGAAAAGGACGGCCTTGTCCTGCGCGTGGATATCGGCTATCTGTATCAGTTCGCCGGGGAGCCATTCGTGCTCACGGCCTCCATCACCAACACCACCGGGGAGGACATCACCTACGGCGTGGGCAGCGGCACGTTGGACATGCACATGGAAATCAAGGTGCGCATGGAGCCGGACTTCATCGACATGGACACCTATGGCAAAGCGTGGAACGAGGAGTATCGCTATGCCACGCTCAAGGCGGGCGAGACCTTCACGCAGACCGTGAACCTCCTGCCCGGCGCGATCAACACCGAAAGCGACGCCTATTGGAACGCCTGGGCCGACCTCGACGTGCAGACGATCGACTGGTATCCCGCCGGGGAATACAAGGGCACGGCCACGTTTTCCTGGATTCCCGGCACGCCGGAGGGCTTTGAAGGGAATTCCGCGCTGATTGAACTCGAATTCCCTGTAATACTGATATAACACATACACAGGAGCAAAAGATGAACAAAAAACTCGTGCGCATCATCGCCCTGGTACTGGTTGGGGCACTGGCATTGAGCGTCATCACGGTAGGGCTGCTGGCGTTGCTAAGGTGACCTACAGCCCCCCGCAAAACCTCTCTATGCGCTCCACCGCAATCTTGATATTCTCGATGGACGTCGCGTAGGACAGCCGCAAATATCCCTCGCCGTATGCCCCGAAGGCCGTGCCGTGTGCCGCCGCCACACCCGCCTCATCCAGCAGGCGGGACGCGAACTCCTCGCTGGAGACGCCAAAGGCCGAGATATCCGGAAAGGCGTAGAACGCGCCCTTGGGCAGGCAGCAGCGCATGCCGTCGATGGCATTGAGCGCCTCCACCAGAACGTCGCGCCGCTCCATGAACGCCGCCCGCATGGTGTCCACTGCCGTCTGCGGGCCGGTGAGCGCCTCGATGGCGGCCATCTGTGAGAAGGCCGCGGCGCAGGAGTTGGAGTTGACCATCAGCATGGACATGTGCGCCGCCAGTTCGGGGTGCATAATGCCGTAGCCCAGCCGCCAGCCCGTCATGGCGTAGGTCTTGGAGAAGCCGTCCAGGATGACCGTCCGGTCCTTGAACCCGGGCAGCGATGCGATGGAGAACGCCTCGCCCTCGAAGATTAGCCGGTCGTAAATTTCGTCGGACAGGATAAAGATATCGGGGCGGTCCCGCAGGATATCGGCGATGCCCAGAACGTCCTCCCGGGTAAACACGCCGCCCGTGGGGTTGGATGGGCTGTTGATGATCACCAGCTTGGTTTTGGGGGTGATCAGCCCTTTGAAGGCCTCCAGGTCCACCCGGAAGTCGTTCTCCGCCGACAATTTTAATGGCACGGGCACGCCCCCCGCGAAATTGATGCACGATTCATAGATCGGGAAAGACGGGTTGGGATAGATGACCTCGTCCCCGGGGTTGACCAGCATGAGCATCGTGTAGAACATCACCGGCTTGCCACCAGGCACGATCACCACCTCATTTTCAGATGTGGTGATATTTTTTTGCCCGGCCGCGTATTCCGCTATGGTTTGACGCGCAGTCAAGAGCCCCGGGGTGGGCGTATAGCCGGTGTAGCCGTCGTTCATCGCGCGATAGGCGGCGTCGATGATATTTTGCGGCGTCTTGAAGTCCGGCTGGCCGATCTCCATGTGGACGATATGCCTGCCCTGCGCCTCCAGGGCCTGGGCTTTGGCGAGAATCTGGAACGCGGATTCCGTGTGCAGCAGGGACATGCGCTGGGCAATGGCGGGTTCGAACATGGGAACAACTCCTTTCTTTGCCTATCATATCACAAAATCCGTTGCCGGTCAATGCGGAAATTGCATGTTATCGTTTCGAGAGGATACGGCGAGTGATACTCGCCGCCTATAAGAACTGTACCGCTGGGCCCGAATAGTATTCGGGCGTTGATGATTGTAAGGTTTGTGCGGCTCCACGCCCTGTTCGTAAGGTACATCTTCCGATTGATGCGCGCCGGAATATCATTCCGGCCCTGCCATTCATTCTTATAGGCGCCGAATACCATTCGGCGTACCCCAAAAAAAATGCCCCCGCCGCCAGCGGGTTCCATGCTGGCGGCGGGCGGTCTTTAGGTCATGAAATACCGAATAAACGTAAAACCCATCTTTACAATTCGAGCGGCCAGACCAACAAAAACGTTCCAAATATCCAGAATAACATACCCAGTAATCCTCCTCTCTATAACCCTACTCCACGCTCTTCAGCGCCTCCACCATATTGATCTCCTTAATTTTCTTGTGCATCAGAAGGTTGATGGCCACGGCGAAGATGCCCGTAATCACCGCCGCCGCCAGGAAGTTCGGCGCGGCAAGCTGGCGCACGAACATCATGCTCTCGATCTCCGCGGCCCGTATGACGAAGCCGTGGATGGGCACGCCCAGGGCAAGGCCCCCGCCGATGCCCAATATGCTCGTGATGATGTTCTCCCGGTAGATGAACATGTCGGCCTCCTTGTCGTAGAAGCCCAGGACCTTAATGGTGGCCAGTTCCCGGATGCGCTCGTAGATGTTGATGTTGTTCAGGTTGTACAGCACCACGAAGGCCAGGGCCCCCGCCGCGATGGTGAACACCGCCACAATGACGTTGCGCATGATGTCGATCATGCTGCCCACCTTTTCGATAATGGTCTTGTTATAGACGACGGTGATGACCTCCGCCGTGTCACTCAAATCCCGGGCCAGAGAGGTGCGCTGCTCCATCACCGCGTTAATCTCCGCGTCGCTGCCCCTGAAGCGTGTCAACTCGGGGACCACGCGCATCAGCACCACGTTGTAGGTGGTCTCGTCCACGCCGAAGCCCTGCTCGTAGACCTTCGGCGTCATATAGATATAGTGGTACACGTAGTTCCTCGTGATGCCCGCCACGGTGAACTCGCCCTTCTGCGGGCCGGACTGTATGACAAACTTGTCGCCCAGCTTCAGGCCGTAGAGCTCCGCCGCCTTGCCGCCGATGATGATGCCGTCGTCGCCCAGGTCAAGGGGCTCGCCGGCCTTTTCGTCGCGCAGGGTGGCGAACTCGGGCACCCTGTCCTTGTCCTGCGGCACCACAATGGTCACGTCGATCTGGTGGTCATAGCCCGGCGCGGCGCCGTACATCTTCTTCATGAACACCGGCAGCACCCCGGCGATGCGTTCGTCCCGGAAGACCTTGCCGATCACGGCGGGGAGTTCCTCGGCGCGCATCGGGACCTGCAGCAGGGCCTGGCCGTCGAAGCGCATCACGCTCTCCGGGCCGAACTGTTTATCCAGCATAGTGCCGATGGAGTTGCCAATGCCGAAGCCCGTGAGCAGCAGGGCCGTGCAGCCCATGATGCCCGCGAAGGTCATCAAAAAGCGTTTTTTATTCCGCATGAGATTGCGCACGGTGACTTTCCCGTTGAAGCCCAGCCAACGCCAGATGGGGCTGAAGAGCTTCCACTCCAGGAACACGCGTTTGCCCGCCTTGGGCGCCTTCGGGCGCATGAGCTCGGCGGGCCGGTTGCGCATGGCCTGGAACACCGAGAACAGCACCGCCCCCACCGTGGACACCAGCGCCGCGGCCAGGCCCACCGCCGCCGTGCCGAGGAAGAAGCGCGGCGTCATGGAGGGGATCAGGTACAGGATCTGGTAGGCCGTGAATATCGCTATGGGTATGAGCGTGAAGCCCATCGCCAGGCCGATGATGCAGCCCAGCAGCCCCGCCGTGAAGGCGTAGAACAGGTATTTGAACGCGATCGCCCCGGCGGAGTAGCCCGCCGCCTTCAGCACGCCCAGCTGGGTGCGCTCGTCCTCCACCATACGCGTCATGGTGGTCAGACTCACCAGGGCCGCGATAAGGAAGAACAGCACGGGGAAGATCAGCGCGAACTGCTCCATGTTGTCCGCCGTGTCGCCGTAGTTGGTGTAGCCCGCGAACTCGTCCCGGTCCAGGATGATCCACTGCGGGCTGCTCAGGGCCGCCATCTGGTTCTCCGCCCGGCGGATCTTGCGCTCGCCGTTGGCCACCTGCTGCGTGGCGATGATCTCCATGGCGGTGGCGTCGGCCAACTCCAGCTGGGCCTTCTCCAGCTGCCGCTTCATCTCTATTTCGGCCTCGGCCAGCTTCTGCGGCCCATCCTGGATATCCTTCCAGGCCTGGTCCAACTGCTTCTTGGCCGATTGCAGCTCGGCCTGTGCCTTGCCGAAGTCCTCCAGCTGCTTGATCAGGCCCTCGGCCTTCTTCAGCTCCGCCCGCCCGGCCTCCATCTCCGCCTTGGCCTCAGCCAGAGCCTCCTCCTGCTCGGCCAGCTGCCCCTCCATCTCCTCCACGCGTACGCGCAGGCCCTCGATGGTGTAGTCGCTGTCTTCGAGAGGAAAATAAACGCCGATCATATTCAAGGCGCTTTCGATGCGCCGGTCCTCGCCGCTGTTCAGGGCATCCTTCGCCACCTTCAGGAGGCTCTTCCCGGCCTTCACCGCCATGTTGGCCGCTTCGTAGCTGGCCTCGGCGCGCTCGAGCTTGTTCAGCCCCTCCTGGTATTCCTCCATGGCGCCGGGGTGCTGCTCCACCATCTTATACGCCTCGTTGTATTTCGCAAGGCCCTCGTTGTATTTGTCCAGGTTCTCCTGATACTTCGCCGGGGCCTCCTCCAGCTCCCTGCGCGCGTCGGCCAGCTTCTTTTCGGCCTCCGCCTTGCCCCTGGCGTACTCCTCGGGGCCGCCGCGGACCCCCTCCCGCAGGCGTTGGAGGTCTGCCTGCGCCTGTTCCAGCTCCTGTTTCCCCTGCTCGATGATGGGCAGGTAATAGTCCGACATGCGCGCCGCGCGCCGCGCCACGATCACGGGCCCGGCGGTCTCCAGTCGCTCGGTGACCTGCCGCACAACATCCCTGTAGCCCTCGGTGTAGGCGGCGTACTCGTCCGCCTCCTGCGCGCCGATATACAGCGTGGTGTAGTAGTCCGTCACGAAGGCCGTATCGGGGATGTAGATATAGCCCGAAAGCTCGCCGCCGCCGGCCTGGCTGGCGCCCAGCTCCATGGCGATGAACTCAGGCGTATAGACAGTCCCGACAACTTTATAGTACTCACTCTTCACCGTATCCAGCAGATCCTCGTGGTCCCCGCGGATGCGAATGGTCTGGTTGATGGCGTAGTGCCACGGCTCCTCCTTGTTGGCGTAGACGCTCACCACGCACTCGTCGGGCCGCGCGGGAAAGCGCCCCTGCACCAGGCGCAGCTGGTTGAGCCTGTCCGAGTTCGAGCCCACGGCTTGCGTAAAGTCATAGCCTATGATGCGCGTGACGTACGCGGTGCCGCTCATGCTCTGCTCCATGGTGCCATCCGGCTTATAGAGGATGCCGTCGACGGACCGCGAGGGTGTGGCGCTGCTCACCCCCGGGATGGTGAGCACCTGCCGCAGGTCCTCCTCGTCGAAGCCCACGGTGGACTGCACCACCAGGTTGGCCAGGCGGTGCCGGTCATAGAACTCGTCCGCGGCGGCCTTCATGTTGGGCGAGACCGCCTTGAGCCCCGCGAAGAAGCCCACCCCCAGCGCCACGATGATGACGATGGAGACGAAGCGCGAGAGCGTCTTGCGTATCGCGCGCAGGGTATCGCGAAATAATGCTTTGGTCATGATGTCCTCCTGGGTTGAAATTCAAACGTCCAGGTTGTGCCCGCACCCATGGTCAGCGTTGAAATGACATACACCTCTCCATACGGGATTGCCGCTGTCCAGGCGTGTTTTTCGGGGGGCGGGTCTATCGTCGTTTCCATATCTTCTGTGCCGACGCCCTGTGTTTCGAAGCGCACCGTCACGCTCCCGTCCGCCACTTCCATCACCGTGAGCCGCCAGGAGAGCGTCCCGCCCTCTCCCATGGTGACGTCGCTTTCCCCGGTAATCACGTCGCCCGGCCGCACGGGCCGTTCCTCCCAAATGATTGGCTCCGGCTGCACCAGCGTCCCCCGCCAGCCCTGTTCGGTGACGAGCAGGACGGCTGCCGGCGCGGCGGTTTCCGGCTGCGCCGGGTCTGCGGGCGTCTTCCCCCGCGCACATGCGCCGAGGGCAAGCAGCAGCCCCGCGGCAAGAACCATCGCGATGCGTTTCATCGAAATCACCACTCCAGCTCTTCCACGTCCATGGGCTCCTCGTTGGTTTTCACCTCGTGAATCTTCCCGCTGCGCATATTGATCACCCGGTCGGCAATCGGCTCGATGAAGGTGTTGTGCGTGATGATGATCACCGTGGTGCCGGTCTCGCGGCAGGTCTTCTGCAGCAGCTGCAAAATCTGCCGGCCCGTGACGTAGTCCAGCGCGCCGGTGGGCTCGTCGCACAGCAGCAGCCGCGGGTTTTTGGCCAGTGCCCTTGCAATCGATACCCGCTGCTGTTCCCCGCCGGAGAGCTGCGCCGGAAAGTTGTTCAGGCGCTCGCCAAGGCCCACCTGTTCCAGCACCTCGGCCGGGGACAGCGGGTCGGCGCTCAGCTGCGTGGCGATCTCCACGTTCTCCAGGGCCGTCAGGTTGGGGATCAAATTGTAGAACTGGAACACGAAGCCCACCTGGTTGCGGCGGTATTCGATCAGCCTGCGGTTGCCGTAGGCCGTGATATCCTCGCCGTCCACCACCACCTGTCCGCCGCTGGCGCTGTCCATCCCGCCCAGGATATTCAGGATGGTTGTCTTGCCCGCGCCGGAGGCCCCCACGATCAGGGCCAGCTCGCCCTCCTCGATCTCGAAGTCCGCGCCGTCCACCGCGTTGATGGTGACCTCGCCCATGATATACTGCTTGGACACATCTTTGAATTCGATGAAGCTCAAGGCCATGTACCTCCGCTTTATTTAGTGAAAACATGCTCAATTTAGTTTACCAAATAATTTGTCGCGATTCAAGGGATAAATCCTCATTTTTTAAGAAAATTTCGTGAATTTTTAAAATCATAGGGGCGGCCAGCAGGCCGCCCGCTATTTTTCCCTTGCCGTCACAGCGTCCCTCTGGCCTGCGTCCCATCCACATACAGGCTGTAACGCTGCGTTTTGAATTGGAGCACACAAAAGCTGGGGTCCTCCGGACCGCTGTAGTATTCGTTCATCCATTCGCTCCACATCTCTTTTTTCAGCGCCGGATCAGTTGTTATGACCTCGATCGTGCCGACCAGCGTGATATTGCATTCCGGACGGTCTGTGCTGAAGCAGATGCTGGCGCGGCCGCAATCTCCGGCGCGTTTCGCCCAGTTGCTGCTGATGTTGTTGCCGAACGCAAGCGTTTGGATGCCCTCTGTTTTGGAGGGGGTAATGGTGGCGGCGGTGGGATACCCGTCGGCGTCGATCAAAGCCACCACACAATTTCTTGTAGACGCCACAATCTCCGCCGCCCGGGCGATGATTTTCTCGTTCACTTTACGCTTCCTCGGCCTTCTTCTCGGCGAAGCCCTTGATCACCTGCGCCATATCCAGCCCGGTGGTATCCTGCACCACGCTGAACACCTTGGCCAGGCCCTTGCTCATGTCGCCCACGAAGCCGCTGGAGTTCCCCTCGCCGTACATCGTGATGGCGTCGACATTCTTCAGCGGCTCGGCGATGTTCTTTGCCACCTCCGGCAGCACCTGGAAGGCCATCTCGAGCACCGCGGCCTCGCCCATGAGCTTCATCGCCTCGGCTTTGGCCCGGGTGCCTTCGGCCTGGGCCAGGAGGACAGCTTTTTCGCCTTCCGCCTGGGCCAAAAGCTTCTCTTTTTCTCCTTCTGCTTCAGCGATTAACCGGGCCTTGGCGGCGGCGGCCTCCTGCTCGGCCAGGTAGCGTTTCGCGTCGGCCTGGGCGCGGGCCTGGAACAGCTCGGCCTCGGCGGCGCGCTCTTTTTCGTACTTCGCGGCGTCGGCGGCCTTGATGACCTGGGCCTCCAATTCTTTCTGACGAAGATCAATCTGCTGGGCGCGCAGCTTCTGCTCCCGTTCGGCCCGGGCGATCTGGGCGTCCACCTCGTTTTCGTTGATCACCTTTTGTTGCAGCTGCTGCTGGATGGAAAAGGCGCTGTCGGCCTGGGCCTGCTCGCGGTCCTGCTCCGCCTTGTACTGCGCGCGCTTGATGGCCAGCTCCTTCTGCTGCTCGGAGATCATGGTGTCGGCTGTTACCCGGGCGCGGTTGGCTTCCTCGCTGGCCCGGGCCTCCTGCACGGCGACCTCCATGGCGGCGTTGGCCTTGGCGATCTTGGCGTTTTTCTGGATCTGGGCGATGTTGTCGATGCCCAGGTCGTTAATTACGCCCGTGTCGTCCTTGAAGTTCTGAATGTTGAAGTTGGTTACCCGCAGGCCCATGCGCGCCATATCCTTGCTGGCGTTGCCTTCCACCGATTTCGAGAACTCGTCGCGCTGGGTGACCAGGTTGGCCAGGCGCATCTGCCCGATGATCTCGCGCAGGGAGCCTTCCAGAATCTGCTGCGCCACCTGGCCGATGTAGCCCGTGCCCTTGTTGAGGAAGTTCTTGGCGGCGATGCGCACGAGCTCGGTGGAGGTGAAATCCACTTGCACGTTGGCCACGCCGTCGGCTATGATGTTGATGTAGTCGTTGGTGGGCACCGAGCTGCTGGTCTTGACGTCCACGCTGACCAGTTCCAGGGGCAGCTTATCCACCCGCTGCAGGAAGGGGATGCGGAAGGATGAGCGCCCGATGATGACCTTCGGCTCCTTTGATAGGCCGGAGATGATAAGCGCGGTATCCGGTGGCGCCTTGACGTAGCTCATAAGGATCAGGATGATGAGGAAGATGGCCGCCGCGCAGCCCAGGACCAGGAAAAAAGTTTCCATTGGGATGCCTCCTTCTAAATGTCTTACAGGGTTTTAGTCCCGAGGGACTTTAGTCCCTTACACCCGTTTTCTGATATTTGTAAAGCACCTCATCCAGGGGCACCTTAGCCACGGTATTGAACAGGTTCGTCGCCGCCATGATGCCCGCGAAGGCAAACAGCAAAACCCTTTCTTTCTCATCGTACCGGCTTTCTAATTGACCATAAATGTCCGGGTCGATGTTGTGGGGGTCCTCGGCGATGGAGAAGCCCAGCTCCATCAGCAGCTGCTCCTCCCCGCTGAGCACGGGGCTGTCGGGGTCGTCGCCGGAGTCGATCAGGATCTTGCGGAAGAACGTGCCGCACACCAGGCAGCGGTT
>Ga0082212_10003383_pt1 | contig 22648 bp, 19 predicted proteins | sample TergutNt197P3_FD_71548 | JGI IMG/M metagenome (GOLD analysis project Ga0082212, IMG submission 71548) | Neocapritermes taracua P3 segment gut microbial communities from Petit-Saut dam, French Guiana - Nt197 P3 | ecosystem: Host-associated > Arthropoda: Insects > Digestive system > Gut ...
TATTTTTGACAAAATATTTTGTATACCACTTATTCCTGATCATATTGTAATAAAATATCAATACAAAATAAAAACCGGAAAAAAATTGAATATTGCTAATCCAGTACTTTATAATGAAAAACTTCAATGGCTTAAACTGAATAATAAAAAACCTGAATACAGTGAAATGATTGATAAATATGAAGTTCGCAAATTTGTTGCACACACCATAGGCGAAGAATATTTAATTCCTCTTTTGGGTGTATGGGAATCATTTGATGAAATACCATTTGATACACTCCCCCAACAATTTGTTTTAAAATGCACACATGATTCCGGCAGTTTCATTATTTGCCACAACAAGGATTTACTTAATATACCAATGGTACGCAATATGTTTAACAAGAAAATATCCAGAAATTATTATTGGAAAACAAGGGAATGGGCATATAAAAATATTAATCCGCGCATAATCGCGGAAAAGTTAATGACAGATGAATCGGGTTATGAATTAAAAGATTATAAAATATATTGCTTTAACGGCGAACCAAAAATAATACAGGTTGATTTTAATCGCCATAATATTGATCACAAAGTTAATTATTATTCTCCAGAATGGGAATATCAGCCTTTTTCCCATGTAAAACAGACAGATCCGGAAGTTAGTATACCAAAACCCCAATGTCTTGAGCAAATGCTGTTTCTGGCAAAAACATTATCAGCATCCATTATTCATGTAAGGGTGGATATGCATGTAATTAATAATAGAATTTATTTTGGAGAATTAACTTTTTATGACTGGGCAGGATACGGTAATTTTGATCCACCGGAATGGGACAGAATATTCGGTGATTGGATTATTCTTCCTTCTCAACTAGAAAATTAACTTCAACAATTTCTGAATATTTTATTCTTGATAATTTCTGATTTATGTGTTACAATAAAACAATATGGATATAGCATTTGTACTAAATGAAAAATTTGTAATGCCTTGTGGCGTTCTAATACTTTCAATACTTAAACTGCACAATGAGATTAATATACATTTCCATTTGATAACGGAATATATAAGTGAAAATAATAAACTGCTTTTAAATAATACTGTTCAAAATAAAAATTGCGAATTGCATTACTATGAAATTAAAAATGATGAAAATCTCAAAAAATTGCCGGTAAAAAGACATACTGGATTGGCAACATATTACAAATGGTGGATTCCAAGTTTATTGCCAGAATCAATTTCAAAAGTATTGTACCTTGATTCTGATATGCTATGTGTTGATTCTATTTTAGATCTATGGAATACAGATATAACAAATTATGCTGCCGCTGTTTCAATAAATCAAAATTCAGATAATGCATCATATATGGATAGGCTCGGATACGATAAAAATGATGGCCATTTATATTTCAATGCTGGTATGATTCTAATAAATATGGATTACTGGCGCAAGAATGATATATCCGGTAAATGTATAATGTTTGTTGAACAGTATCCGGAAAGAAATTATTTTTCTGATCAGGATGCAGTAAATTATGCAACATTAGGCTGCAGAAAGACTGTTTCTTATCGTTATAATTGCGGTATCCTTGTTGAAGATGTAAAAAGCATGAAGGTTAGACCTGAATATCACAGTGACATTGAAGAGGGACAAAAAAATCCTGCAATAATACATTTTTTGGGCATTTGCAAACCTTGGCATAAAGAATCTCTTCATCCATATACAAAATTATGGCTATTTGTAAAGAATCAAACACCTTGGAAAAATGAAAAACCAAAATCAATCTTTAAAGGATATAACAAATTCAAATGGATTGTAACAAAAATATTCGGAAGAAAAATATTTGAAAATTTAGGTTTAGCAAAGAAAAAAATACGGAACAACATTAATTTTACTCCAAAAATAAACAGTATGTATGATCGTTTCAAATAAAAAAATATATCTTCATAATTACCTATGAAAATTGGAGAATAAGAAAAGATGTATTATGAGTTGCGGCATGATAACGATATTGTAATGATATTGGATGTTGGCAAAAATTTTTATATTGAAAGTATAGTGCACATTAATAAAAAAGAAAAAATACCTATAGGTTTGGGTGAGACAGGGAATGTAACCGCAAGGGAGCTTGATGAATGGATTATGGATCGCGGTATTCCGGCAAAAAGGGAAGGAGTAGAATACATTTTAGAGAAAGAAGAAAAGGACAGCGTAAATGAATTATTGATTAAAAATAATTGTATGGGTTTACGGGATCATTACTGGATAGTTGAGGAAGGTTCGAACTTAAAATGGGAAGATATAAATTATTTTGAAAACAACGAAAGATTTGGAAAATGGGGCGATGATATTTACCTGGGAAGAAAGATCGATACTGTTGATAATGGAAAAACGCCGAGTAGTTCTGCAAGCGGAATGCAGCCAAAAATGTGGATATTAAAGAATGGCGAAAGATGGCTTTTAAAGGGCAGTGAAGTAATGACTAAGCAGGAGCCATACAGTGAGTATGCGGCATCCTTGATTTTGGATAAAATGGGTATAAGTCATGTTGAATATATTTTGCTAAAAGACAAGAACGAGATATTAAGCGGCTGCAAAAATATGTTAAACAACAAGGAAGAGCTGGTAAGCGCAAATTATATGACAATGTATAAAAAGCTTAATAATGAGTCAAATTTTGATCATTATATAAGAAAATGTGTAAGCATTGGGTTAAAAACTGATTATGTAAAGTGCGAACTGGAAAAGATGATTGTGATCGATTATCTTTTTGCCAATACAGATAGGCATTGGTCAAATTTTTCTGTTATCAGAAGCTCCGATTCACTGGAAGGGAAAAGGCTTGCTCCGCTTTATGATCATGGGGCGGCTTTTTTTACAAAAATCCATCATACAGATATATATGAAACAAATAAAAATTTGGAGTGCAAATCTTTCAATAAATGGCAAGAAAAAAATATTGAACATGTAAAAAATATAGATTGGCTCAACGTTGATGTTTTAAAAGAAATACCCGATATTGTCAGGAAAGTAATGAAAGGCAATAATGGCAGAGAAGACAGGGTAGAAGATATAACACATGGCATAGCCAGTAGAATAAAAATATTCAAAAACAGGTTTGGTATTGGCAGATAAACACTGTGGTTTCAAATAAAGAAATAGTCCTTCTGATTAATTCCCTGGGAAGAGGCGGAGCAGAGGGTGTGTTTGTAACCCTTGCCAACAGACTCTTTGAAAAAAATTGGCAGATTACCCTTTTAGTGCTTCATTTAGAGGGAGCTGTTAGGCAAAATGAACTTAATCCGGCCATACACTGTACGGTATTTAACAAAAAACATGCGCGATCATCTTTATTTGTATTGTCCCGCTGGCTGCTTGTTAATAAACCAGAAAAAATACTGGTTTTCAGCCATCAGCTTGCCGTATTGCTGGTAATGCTGCGGTTTTTACTAAGAAAAAATATTCGCATTATTTCAAGAAATGTTAATACGTTATCGGTTAAAAAGAAAAATGAATTATCATTTTGGCATAAACATGTTGTTCATAAACTAGTATCTCTTTTTTACCGTCATGTAGATCTAATTATTGCTCAGTCTAACGGGATGAAAGATGATCTAATTTCCAATTATGGAATTTGCAGTTCAAATATTACAATAATAAATAATCCGGTTCAGAAACAAATCGAAAATTATCTGTCAAATAATATTGTATTGTCAAAACCAAACGGCAATTACATTCTTTGTATCGGCAGGCTGGAATACCAAAAGGCATTTCATTATGCCATAGAAGCTTTTAATAAAATTAGTTTGCATTATCCCATGCTCCGGTTAAAAATACTTGGCACGGGGCGGCAGGAAGCCATGCTGAAGCAGCTAGTGTCTGATTTGAACATTGCCGATAAAGTTGATTTTGAAGGGCATCAGCAGGATATTGTCCATTATTATTTTAATGCAAGTCTTACTATGCTAACATCCCTTTATGAAGGTTTCCCCAATGTTTTAATTGAATCTATAGCCCTTGGAACACCTGTTGTCTCATTTGATTGTCCCTCTGGGCCTAACGAAATTATTCAGGAAGGGGTTAACGGTTTTTTGGTGAGGTATCAGGATGCGGATCATCTTACGGAATGCCTTGAACTGGCTCTGAATCGCCAATGGGATCCCGGATTAATTATTCAAACTGCGGACAAATTTTCTTCTTCAAAAATACTCGATGAATATGAAAAGGTATTAGCCTGAAGCTGCTTAATCAAATCAAACGATATTTCCCGATAATAACGCGTTTTCCTGCACAATGGCGACTGTATAACTTCCCGGTCGCATTCTGGAGCCTGCTGTTTCCGTTTCACCATATTTTTGGATTTTTAAAACCTTTTTTGGGAATCAAAAAACACCTGGCAATTCTCTCGTATCTGTCTGACAAGTATGGTGATATTCTCCAAAAGTTTTCAAATAAAACTACGGAATCGGAATCTGACATCGACCCGGCTTCACCCATATGGATATGCTGGTGGCAGGGTGAAGATAATATGCCTGAGCTTGTTAAGGTTTGCTATGAAACGATAAAAAAACATGCGGGATCACATCCTGTTAAATTCATTACAGAATCAAATTATCGGGAATATGCCGCGTTTCCTGATTATATCATTGAAAAAGTACAAAAAAAAATAATAACGGTCACACATTTTTCCAATATGCTGCGGGCGAATTTATTGTATGAATACGGCGGCATCTGGATGGACGCTACCATACTTACGCTAAAAGATATATCATTTGACAACATGCCATTCTTTACACTCAAAGCGCCTGCAAAAAAAAACAACGGAGTCAGCATGGCCCGTTTTGCAGGCATCTCCGGTATTGCTGCGCCCTTCCGCCACGACAAAAACTCTCCGGCAGTCAGCCGCTGGTCGGGCTTTCTTCTTGCCGGAACAAAAGGCTCATGTATTTTTGAATATATGCGCGAAATTCTCTATGCCTACTGGAAAGATCATAAAGATCAAATTGACTATGTGCTGTACGATTATACAATAGCGCTCGGCTATGACAATATTCCCGAAATGAAAAAACTGATCGACAATGTTCCATGCAGCATCATGGAAAAATTTGTTCTGGAAATAAACATGGATGTTGAGTATTCGCAGGAAAATATATCAAAATACCTTAGCGTTCCGTTTCATAAATTGACATGGAAAAAAAGCTTCAATAAATTCGCCAAAGACGGCAAGCTTACCATATATGGCCATTTGCTGGAAAACAGGGATCTATGAAATTCGTTTACGTTCTTACCAGTTCTGAAGAAGACTACTATTACGAGCAGTTTTTTCAGTCTGCGGTGTCAATGAGGCTGTATAATCCGGATGCGGAAGTTATCGCTCTGATAGACGAAAAAACAAAAACGGGCCTTATAAAAAAACGCTGCGGATATGAAAAATTTATTTCAGAAATTAAAGTAATTAATGTTCCTGATGAATATTCCCAGAAGGAATCATCCCGCTGGATAAAAACTTCCATCCATCATTTTGTACAAGGTAGTTTTGTTTTTATTGACTGCGACACCGTTATTACCGCAAAGCTTGCCTTCGATTTTGCTGAAGGCATTCACATTGGCGCCGTGCTTGATACCCACATAACCCTGGAAAACCATCATAAACTGGACGATTTCCGCAGCGAAGACATTGATGCTGGATTTGTATCTTCCCTAAAAACCAACTTGCGTTTTAACGGCGGGCTCATTTATTGCAGCGGCAGTTCCAGTGCACTTGATTTTTTTGAAAAATGGCATTCACTATGGATTGAAGGCAGAGAACGCGGCTGTTCCCAGGATATGCCGTCGCTTAACCAGGCAAATTATGAAATGGGAAACATCATTACCGAATTGAGCGGTGAATGGAATTGCCAAATCAGCCATAACGGTTTGCGTTATCTGTATAACGCAAAAATAATCCATTATTATGCGACAAGCCTCTTAAACATTGCCCATCCCTACAAGCTTGCCTCCGCAGAGGTTCTTTCTTCAATAAGGGATACCGGTGAAATTTCGCAGGACATATATAAAATGCTGCATTATCCTTTGGCCGCTTTTGAAGAAGGTACAAGGATAATATCAGGAAAATATATCCTGGAAATATTTGACAGCCTTTCCTTTAAATTATTGTTATGGATAAGGGACTACCATTACAATTTTTATTTAAAACAAAACAGAATAATCGGCTTCTTTATATCCCTGATGAAAAAAAATCCTTCATACAGCAAAAGAAAATTGCGGGATGACAGGGTAATTTCCGGTCCCGCAGAGAGAAAACGTAATGGAAAAAAAGCTATCTTTATAGACTGCCGCATGTTTGCCGCAAGCGGCATTGGCGTCTATCTCAAGGAATGCCTACCACTGCTGCTAAAATCCCCCAACGATTTTCTGCTGCTGGGAGACCCGGAACTCTTAAAGAACGTTCTTTCCGCTGCGGAAAACGTATCTGTCATTAACTGTAAAATAAAGCCTTTTTCGCTGCACGAATTGCTGTTCTTTCCAAAAGGCATTTTAAAGCAAATAAATGCTTCGGATATATATTATTCGCCGTATTTTAATATTCCGTTTGGAATAAAAATTCCTATTTTTACGACGATCCACGACATCATCTTTCCCGACATGCCCGAGATGGTGTCCAGAGCCGGTCTCGCTGCGCGCATGCATTTCTTCCGACGTGCCTACAGAAAGTCAAAAAAAATATTTACCGTATCCGAATTTTCAAAATCCAGGATTCAACACCATCTGGGCAGCGCAAAACCGGTTGTCGTCGCACATTCCGGCATTCAGCCGATGTTCCTGACATACCGGAACAATGCCCCCAACAGGGAAAAGAAAGAAACCATCGTGTTTATCGGCAACATCAAGAAGCATAAGGGGCTAGATATTCTGCTTGATGCCTTTCTAATGGCGAAGAAAGAAGGGCTGCCGCACAAACTCCTGATTATCGGAGACAATAAAAAATTCCGAACGTCCGATAATGCGATACTGAAAAAGATTGAACCGCTCGGCGATGACGCAGCTTCCTTTTCGGGGTTTATCTCCGACGAACAGCTGATGGAGTACATGTCGGAAGCTTCGCTTCTGGTTCAGCCGTCGCTGTACGAAGGTTTCGGGCTTCCGCCGCTTGAGGCAATGGTTCTTGGAACGCCGGCCCTTGTTTCCGAAATTCCCGCTTTCAGGGAAATTATCGGAGGGTTTCCCGTAACATTTTTCGGCGCGGGAAATGCAGCCGAATTAAAGGACAAAATTATGGAAATTCTGTATGATAAGCAGGCACAGGTTGTTAACCTGCCGCAGGAATTGTTGTATAAATATACTTTTGAAAAAACAACTTCCATCATTCTAAGGGAACTTGCAGGCTGAATTATGAATAATAAAATGCTCATCCGATCCAAAGCGCCGCTGCGCCTCGGCCTTGCCGGGGGCGGAACAGACATCCCAGCTTATTACAACCGCTACGGCGGCTTTGTACTGAATGCCACGGTGGACATGTACGCCTACTGCACCATTGAACCGAATGATTCAGGCAGGGTGCGGTTTATCAGCGCAGACCTTAATATGCAGGAAGAATACCCTGCCGGAGAAATTTTGCCTTCCTCCCCCGCCCTGCCCCTGCACACTGCCATTTATAACAGGATCACTGCCGATTTTATCAAAAAGCCGCTTTCATTTTCCATGACGACCTATTCAGATGCCCCCGCCGGTTCCGGCCTTGGTTCATCATCCACCATGGTCGTCGCGATAATCAAGGCGTTTGAAGAATGGCAAAATTTGCCGCTGGGCGAATATGACATTGCCGCCCTTGCCTGTAAAATAGAACGGGAAGACGCAGGCCTTGCCGGCGGCAAACAGGATCAATACGCGGCGACTTTTGGCGGTTTTAATTTTATGGAGTTCTACGATAATGAACGCGTTATCGTTAACCCGCTTCGCCTGAAACGATGGATACGGAACGAAATCGAAGCATCGCTTGTCCTGTACTATACGGGCGTTTCAAGGGAAAGCGCGAATATTATTAACGAACAAATACAGCATACGGAAAAAGGCGAAAGCAAAAATATCGAAGGCATGCACGAAATGAAGCGGCAGGCGGTAATCATGAAAGAAGCCCTGCTTAAGGGGGATTTTACGGGGTTCTCCGGGTGCCTGTTAAACGGCTGGCTCGCCAAGAAAAATGTCGCATCTTCAATCTCCAATTCTTTTCTGGAAGAAATGTACCGCTATGCCCTGGACAACGGAGCGGAATCGGCAAAAATATCCGGTGCGGGCGGCGGCGGTTTTATGATGATCTACTGTAACCCCTGCAACAGGATCACGCTTGTTAGGGCGCTGAAGGAAAAACAGGGCATGGTGCTCACTCCGAGTTTTACCGAAACGGGGACGCAGGGATGGACTATTTACAACAGCTAACGGAACGCTACCCCAAACTTGAGCCGCTTTCAGCTTCCATAGAAGCGGCTTTCGGCATTATCTGCGGGTGTTTTTCGCAGGGAGGCAAACTGCTTGTTGCAGGGAATGGGGGCAGCGCCGCCGATGCCGAACACATTGTCGGCGAATTGATGAAAAGTTTTGTCAAAAAAAGAAAAATGCCCGGCTCATTTATTTCAGAAATTCAAGATGTCGATTCCGAAATTGCTCAATACCTTATTCCCCGCCTGCAGCCGGGTCTGCCCGCTATAGCCCTTACCGGCCATATATCCCTTAGCACCGCAGCGATTAACGACATCGACGGCAACATTGCCTTTGCCCAGCAGGTGTACGGCTATGGAAAAGAAGGCGACGTTTTTCTGGGAATTTCAACGTCGGGAAACGCCAAAAACGTGCTGTACGCGGCGGCGGCGGCAAAGGCAAAAAAAATGAAGGTTGTCGCCCTGTCCGGCGGCACGGGCGGCGAGCTTGCGCGTTTTGCCGACGCGTGCATAGCAGTGCCGGAAACCGAAACCTACAAAATACAGGAACTCCACCTGCCTGTGTATCATTGCCTGTGCCTGATGCTGGAGGATCATTTCTTTAGTTGAAAACGGTAATAATGGCAGGTGGAAAAGGTACCCGCATCGCCTCCGTTGCGAGCGACATTCCTAAACCGCTGCTTCCCGTCTGCGGCAAGCCGGTTCTTGAACACCAGATAGATTGCCTTAAAAGAAACGGCCTGTCCGACATTACTCTTGTTGTCGGGCATCTGGGCCAGCAAATAAAAGATCACTTTGGCGACGGCAGCCGTTTCGGGTGCCGCATCGGCTACTATAGCGAAACCGAACCGCTGGGAACCGCTGGCGCGCTGTATAAGCTGGGCAATTTAACCGATGATTTTATTGTAATAAACGGCGATATCATTTTTGACATCGACTTTTCCCGCCTGATTTCCTTCCATCAAGAAAAAAAAGCTCTTGCCACTCTGGTTGTCCATCCCAACAGCCATCCGTATGACAGCGCTATCGTTATTAGCGATATTAACCATCAGATAACGGGATGGCTCAACAAAGAAGACGAACGCCTGTATTATAAAAATTCGGTTAATGCCGGCATCCATGTGCTGTCCGCCGGTTTTCTAACAAGCTGCCCGCAACTACGGGAAAAAGTTGACCTTGACCGCGACATGCTCAAGCCTTCGATTTCCGGCGGAAGGCTGTTCGCCTATTCCACTCCCGAATATATCCGCGATGCCGGTACGCCGGAACGGTATAAGCAGGTTTCGGCGGACATTGCAAACGGCATTGTGCAGCGGAAAAATTTAGCGGTAAAACAAAAGGCAGTTTTTCTTGACCGGGACGGCACCATCAACACGTTTAACGGGTTTGTCAAAACGCCGGAAGAACTGGAATTGCTGGACGGCGCGGCGGATGCCGTAAAAACAATTAACGGCTCGGGGTATCTGGCAATTGTCGTTACCAACCAGCCGGTTATTGCGCGCGGCGAAGTTGGCATGGCGGAGCTTGAACTCATCCATCATAAAATGGAAACGGAGCTGGGCAAATGCGGCGCGTACATCGACGATCTGTTTTACTGTCCGCACCACCCCGACAGCGGATTTGCCGGAGAACGGCCCGAATATAAAATTGACTGCGCTTGCAGAAAGCCAAAACCGGGCATGCTACTGGCCGCTGCGGAAAAATACAACATCGACCTCGCCGCTTCATGGATGGCGGGCGACGACATGCGGGATGTCGGCGCGGGAAAAGCCGCCGGATGCAAAACGGCGTTGATAACCGCAAATCTGACAGAAATGGCCGCAGACGCTCCCGATGAGTATTGCTGCTCGCTGAAAGACTTTACGGAAAGGCATTTGCGATGAAGGTCGCCATCGTTCATTACTGGCTGGTAAATATGCGCGGCGGGGAAAAAATGCTCGAAGCCATGCTGGAAATGTACCCCCAAGCGGATATTTTTACCCATGTGTACAACCCAAAAGCGGTTTCCGCGCTTATCGGCAGCCGCCGGATTTTTACCTCGCGGATAAACCGCCTTCCCTTTGCGAAAAAGCTCTACCAACTGTACATGCCGCTGATGCCGGACGCGCTTGTCGGCATTAACCTGCAAAGCTACGATCTGGTTATATCAAGCGAGGCGGGACCGGCAAAGGGCATTGTTCCCAATCCCAACGCGTACCACCTCTGCTACTGCCACAGCCCCATGCGCTACCTCTGGGACATGTACCACGAATACTTCAGGGGGACCAGCCCAATTGTGCGGTTCTTTATGAAGCGGCTGGTACCAAAGCTCAGGCTGTGGGACATCGCCTCGGCAAACATGGTAGATCGGTTTGTTACCAACTCCCACTATGTGGCAAAACGGATACGGCGCATTTACAACCGGGAGGCGGAAGTGGTATACGGCCCCGCCCCCATCGAGCGCTTCCTTGATGCCGAAAGAAAGCCCGCCGACTACTACCTGTTTTTCGGCCAGGTTACCGGGTACAAGCGGGCGGACATCGCCATTGAAGCCTGTGTCCAATCGGGCAGAAAGCTGATTGTCGCCGGAGCGGGGGCCAGGAAACAAGCCAGAAAATACGGAAAAAACGCCCTGGTACGCTTTTTGGGCCGGGTTTCAGACGAGGAAGCCGCGTCCCTGTTTGCGGGGGCGAAGGCCCTGCTCTACCCCGGCATCGAAGATTTGGGCCTGGTACCCATTGAGGCAAACGCTGCGGGCTGCCCGGTTATCGCTTACCGCGAGGGAGGCGCGCTGGATACAGTGAAAGAAAACGTAACGGGGATTTTCTTTGACGAACAGACGCCTGAATCGCTTGTTTCGGCCATGGACCATTTCGAGAAAAACGAAGTAACGTTTAGCAACCGCGAATTGTTTAATATTCATGTACGGCAATTTTCCAGGGACGCATTCATTGAACGCATGCGGCATATCCTTGAAGAAAGAAAGCGAATATAATAATCTGCTGTTATGACCCTTTCCGAATTTGATATCTGGTACCGTACCAGGTATCGCCGAACCAGTTCAGCCCTCACCACCACATTTTTCATTTTCTCGGACATTCTGGGCGTTATGGGATCGTTCGGATGGGGATTCTTCTGGGTTAAAATATACGGCTGGTTCAGCATGGCGGAAAGGGGCATTATCAATTTTAAGTCCTTTGTCACCTATTGGCCGTACCTGCCGGTTTTTATTCTGATCTTTCAGATTATGGGCCTGTATCCGGGCGTAGCCCTTGCCCCTGCGGAAGAACTCAGGCGTTTTTTCATCGGTTCGATCATGGCTTACGGCGGCATTATTTTGTCCCGCTACATCGAACACACCAGCTGGGATGCGATAAATACCGCATTTGCCATCAGCGCCATTTTCGCCGTACCCATGTTCCTTACATTCCGCAGCATCTTTCACTGGATTCTCAATAAAACCAAATTGGGCGGCATACCTGCGGTTGTTTATGGCTCCGACGAAACCGCCAGGCTCGCGATAGACCGGATACAGGGGAGCCTCAGGACGGGGTATGTGCCGGTGCTTGTTCTTGACGACGAACCAGGGGGAGCGGACACTTACAACGGCATCCCGATAATCCACGATACAAGCCTGGGGCCGGAAATTGTCAGCCGCTACAACGTAAAAATGGCGATTGTCGCAATGCCCAAGCTGGAACCGGAAAAACTGAAGCATCTGTTGAACAGTTCGGTTTCGGCCTTTCGCTATAACGTCATCATTCCCGACTTTTTCAACATCACCAACATCTGGATGGCCGTCCGCGATTTTGACGGAGTGCTGGGCTTTGTTACCAGCCACAGGCTGAAAATGCCGTGGAACCATGGAATAAAGCGCATGATGGATCTTGGCATTGTTACTGTTGGAGGGCTGATTATTTTACCTTTCCTGCTGATCGCCGCGCTGCTGGTCAAACTCAGCTCACCCGGGCCTGTGCTGTACGGACACAAGCGCCTTGGGAAAAACGGCAAACCTTTTTATGCGTATAAATTTCGCTCAATGGTGATGGATGCCGACGAGCGGCTTCACAAACTGCTCGAGTCCGACCCGCAAAAGAAAAAAGAATGGGAAGAAAGCCACAAGCTGAAAGACGATCCAAGGATAACCCTTTTCGGAAGATTTCTGCGGCGTACCAGCATCGACGAATTCCCCCAGCTTATCAACATCTTGAAGGGAGAGATGAGCCTTGTCGGCCCGCGCCCGGTAACGGAGGCGGAGGTGGCAAAATACGGCGACGACTTTGAGCGGATATTTTCGGTAACGCCGGGGCTGAGCGGCCTGTGGCAGGTATCCGGCAGATCGGAAACGGATTATGTTGCCAGAGTCTCGTACGACACTTATTACCTGCAAAGCTGGTCGGTCTGGATTGACATCTGGATCATATTTAAAACCTTTGGCGCGGTGATACGGGGCAAGGGGGCGTATTAAATGCGTGTTGTCACTTGTTTTATTATTTTATTGCATATATCCATGGCTTCTGTTCCCGCCCAGGCAGTACCGATGCGATCCTTTGGCGAAATTTTCCCTTCGCTTCCTCCGGCAATCCGGGAAGAGGCGTTCACGCACGAAGGCTTCTTTAAATCGTACAAGGGGTCGTTTTCCGGCCTTATCGGTTCAAGCCAAAGCACTCTTGAACCCCACATCATTAACGCCGTTCTGAATAAAAAGCCCGGATTTTTGTCAGAATCGATTCTGGTAATTCCGTGTACGGTAGACGAACGTTCATTGCTGAACGTGTACAACGCGCTTGGAAAAGTGCGCGCTCTCAAGGGAAGGCTGTACCATTCATTTACCCGCAAGGAAGACATCCCCCTCTTTGAGGAAGTTACCCGGATTGAAAGCGAAAGGAGAAACAATCCGGTAGACGACCCGCCGCCTGCCTCGGCAATCCCCCAGTCCGAAACGGTTTACATGCGGCTAAAAGACGTAAATTTCGGAAATTCGTTTTACCGAGGCGACCTTACGCTTGAGCGGCGCGGCCTGCGTTACAGCCTGACAAATTACAAGAGCCTTAGCTATCTTTTTGTTCCCGTAATAAGGGAAGAAAAGTTTACCGCCCAGCTATACATCGAACCCATATCGGAGGGGATATTGATATACGCCCTGGCCGGCGCGGATGTTTCCGATCTGGTATCGTCGAGGGTAGACATAGCTTCGGCGATAGGCAAGCGCCTTGCAGTAATACTTGACTGGATCACCGACGGCATAACAAGTGGCCACTAACTGCCCTTGACAAACCGCCCTGTTTTTTGCTATGGTAATAATATCTTACGCGGCTGTCGTATAACGGCTATTACCCCAGCCTTCCAAGCTGGAGACGTGGGTTCGACTCCCATCAGCCGCTCAACAGGATGTTTTTTGCTTAGTAAGCAAAACATAGGGAGCGTCTGCCTGCGGTCAGCCGCTTAATCGGGATATTTTTACGGACGTAAACCACGTGAGCGTCTGCCTGCGGTCAGCCGCTCAATAGGATGTTTTTTGCTTTGTAAGCAAAACATAGGGAGCGTCTGCCTGCGGTCAGCCGCTAAAAAGTAACAGTGAACCCTTTTCATAAAACTACAATTGGCAAGCCTAAAAAATGGCTATTAGAAGCCGCTGCAGACATCGGGCTTGATTATTCTGAATTGTCGCATGAAGTAACAAACGACTTTAAAGATCATGTCGAAAAACGGCACGGACAAGGAGGATTGTCCATTACTGACAAAGATTTTGAAAAAATACCGGAAATTGTAAGGAAACCCGATCTGGCAATTATTGGAACCATACGGAAAGGCGAATTGCGAAACGTTTATGTGAAAATGGAGCCGGGTGTAACATATCTATATTTTGACAAGGTATTAAACAGTAATCGTAATAAAGCATTACGGGGAAGTACATTTTACAAGATTGTCAAACCATTGGATATGGAAAATCTTGAGAAAATCGTTAAGATGAATGGGATATCTGATTTAAGCAGGGCAAAAAAAATCATAGCAGCCGGAGGCCATCCCGGCGATGAAGCATAGGAAACCTACGCCCGACGGCAGCCAACCCCGCCCATCGCTATAATATGAATATATCCCTAAAACCCCATCCCGTCAACCTATTTTTAGGCTTTTTCGGTCAGCCGCTCAAATTTTGAAGGAAGAGTCAACGAATTACGCGAATGTAAACGAATGAGAGAATCAATATTGCTTTTGCATTTATTCGCGCTCATTCGTGCCATTCGTTGATCACATATCATTGATCCGGTAAATTCCGCCTGCTTCGGCGACCAGCGATTCTTTTTTTAGCCTTTCCAAAACCCCGTACAATTTATCTTCTCTTAAACCGCTGGTGACCAGCAGCTCCTTTGCGCTGCTAGGCCCCATCGAAGCCAGAGAGCGTATCACCGCGCCCCGTGCCTGCCTGAATGAGCCGATAAAGGGGCTTTGCCGGCTGTAATGGGCGCTGCGGCGGCCGGGGTTGGGGGTGAGCTTTTTCAGCACAGCGCCGTAGTCCATCAGGGCGTAGTACCAGGTACGGGGATTACGGCGGTCCAGCGCCGCTTCCAAAATCGGGAATATTTCAGCGTCGCTGACATTATCTCTGCCGGGAAAAAAACAGTGGATGACGCATGAGCGGATGTTGGTTTCGATAAACACTGAGGGCTTATTGTAGGCAAAACAGGCGACTGCCCCGGCTATGTAGGGACCGATGCCGGGAAGCAGGCGAAGGGCGCTGGTATCGGCGGGAACCTTGCCGCCGTGCTTTTCCGCGATGATCGCCGCGCTGCTTTTCAGGTTATAGCAGCGCCTGTTGTAGCCAAGGCCCGACCATTGCCGCATGGCCTCTTCCAGTGAGGCGGCGGCAAGCAACTCAGGCTCCGGCCACTTTTGCATCCATTTTTCCCAGTAGGGAATAACCCTGTCGGTCTGGGTCTGCTGCAGCATGAACTCCGAAACCAATACGCCCCAGGGGGCCGCGCCGCGCCAGGGGAATTTCCTTCCGGCATGGCGGTAGTTGGAGAGGACTATTTTTCTGAACTCGCCAACGTCCATTAATCAATTTTATCTGCGGCTTCGATGATAAGCCGGGCAATCTCATCCGGTTCCAGGTTATTTGTGTCGATGACGACATCGGCAAATTCATAATTGTAGTTGTCGATATTGTAAATGTGGGCATAGCGGCTGTGATCCTGCCTGTCCCGCTCTTCGGTAAACGCTGCCACTGCTTCAAGGCTGCCGCCTTCCCTTTTCATTATGCGTTTTGCCCGAACTTCGGCATCGGCCGTCAGGTACACTTTAAGGTCGGCTTCTTCGAGCATCCATATCGCCAGGCGCGAACCAAGTACGCAGCCGCCGTTCTCGCGGGCAAGCTGCACCTGCCTTCTGTCAACTTCCCTGTCCCAAAAATCGTCCTTCGCGGCAAGGGCCAGCACGTCCTCAAGGCTCAGGCCCCGTTCTTTTGCCAGAGAGCGAAAGGTAAAGTTAATAAAGCGCAGGGACAAGAGATCGGCAACAAGCCTGCTGATCGTCGTGTTTCCGCAGCCGCTTTTCCCCGATACGGCGATTTTTATGTCTTTCTTCACCATTTTCCCCGTTTACTCGACGTTTCTTAGCTGCTCCCGGACGTTTTCAAGCGCTTCCTTCATGTCCACGACAGAGCGGCTTACTTCAATTATAGTACTTTTTGAGCCGATTGTGTTGATTTCGCGGTTAATTTCCTGGCAAAGAAAGTCAAGTTTTTTTCCGGGCCGGTCGTTCTTCGCCGCCTCCGCCCTGAATTCGCCGAGGTGTGAGGCAAGGCGCATTATTTCCTCGGAAATGGTGTTCTTCATCAGCAGCATGGCCGTTTCTGCCATTATCCGGTTCTCGTCAATTTCGTTTCCCAAAAGTTCCCTGAAGCGGTTTTTGATGTTTTCTTTGATGGTGTTTTCAAGGCCGGCGGCATGTGCCTTTACCGTTTCCAGCGCCGCTTCAATCTGAGCGATAAAGTTCAGTATTACCTCGGCGGTAAACTCGCCCTCCCGCACCCGTTCCGCCTGAAAAGCGCCGACTGCTTCCTTTAACACCGGCTCTATTAAACGCCAGTACTTTTCATCGTCACGAATCTTTTCGACTTCCATCACCCCTTCCAGACCGATTAACACCGATACGCTTAATTTCTCGTCAATGCCCCCGTCCAGCGCCAGATCGGAAACGGCTTTCATGTAGGCGTTCGCCGCGCCTGCGTTAATGGAAATGTTCAGCGGGGTGTTTGTCTCCCTGACCCTGACGGAAACTTCCGCTTTTCCCCTGCCGCATACTCCGGCGATAACGTCGCGTATCTGCGGTTCCAGATACGAAAGCCACGGGGGTGTGTTTACATAGATTTCCAGATAACGGTTGTTATAGCCCTTTATCTCCACCGAAACGGAGACGTTTTCACTTGCTCGCTCGCGGCTGGCAAAACCGGTCATGCTAATCATAGGTAATGCTCGTATAGTTTAAGTCCAAGGGGCCAGTTGTTGCCGGCACCAAGGGTAAGGAAGAGATCGCCGGGCTTGAGGATTTGAGTCAGCGGCCCGAACGCGTCCAGCGGTTCATCAACGTAATGGATATCAGTTTTAATATTGTCAATGGATTTTACTTTTTTATAAATCGACATTCCGCTTATCTTTCCGTCGTACTGTTCCCGCGCGGAGGCGTATATTTTGTGCAGAAAGAGTACGTCGGCAACAGCCAGCGATTCGGCAAATGCCTCCAGCAACGCGGCGGTTCTGCTGTAGGTATGGGACATAAAGCTCACCACAAGCCGCCTGTTGGGGAAAAATTCCCTTAACCCCTCCAGCGTCGTTTTGATAGCCGTGGGATGATGGCCGTAATCGTCCATAAAAACAATCCCCCCCGCGCTGCCGATGACTTCAGACCGCCGCTTTGATCCACGGAATTCATCCAATGCCGTTTTGACAGCCTGCTGGCGCTGATCGTTCCAGGGTTCTCCCTGCATTAAAACAGAACCAAGGGCAATGGCGGCGGCGGCGTTCAGCGCCTGATGGCGGCCGGGGACGCGCAGGCAGAGTTCTTCGTTAAAAGCGTTGATTGTAAACACCGCCCTATCGTCTTCTACCCGGTACGCATTGATGCGGAAATCGCCCTCCGCCGAAAAACCGTAGGGAATCAGGGAGAGGCCTCGGTTTTCCTTTTCTATTATGGAGGCGACTTCGCTGGCACCGGGATCGTCGGCGCAGTAGATCAGTTCGCCGCCGGGGGGAATCAGGCGGCAGTATTCGACAAAGGCGGCGCGGATCGATTCGTAATCGGGAAAAAAGTCCTGGTGATCGCTTTCCACGGCGGTAAGGACAACGCGCCGGGGGCGGAACAGCAGAAAATGGCCGCGGTATTCGCAGGTCTCGGCGATAAAGTATTTATCGCCGAGCGAAAGGGTTGACCTCCCGCCGAAATTCGCCGCGGCGCTGCCAACGAGAACCTGCGCCGGAATGCCGAGGGCGCGCGCCAGGCAGCCGCACATCGCGGTGGTGGTGGTTTTGCCGTGAACGCCGGCAATGCCGCTTGAATCGAATCCCTCAGAATATTTTCCCAGCGCTTCGGGATAATTTAAAAGCGGGATGGATTTTCTCCGCGCTTCGGCAAGCTCGGCGTTGCTCTCCGGGCTGTAGGCGGCGGAATGGATCACCGCGTCCAGCCCTTCCACGATATGCGCCGGATCAAACGATTCGTGCCAGGGGATGCCGAGTTCGCGCAAAATCGCGTCGGTGTAAAACACCTCGGGCGTATCCGAGCCGGACGCATGGATTCCCATGTTGTGCATCAGCTCGGCGAGGGCGCAGACTCCGGTTCCCTTGATGCCGACAAAGTACACCGACGCGCCGGGACGGAAAATGCCGGAGGGGGCCATGCCTGTATCTGTCAACGTTTTGCCGGCGCCTTTTTTTGCATCTTCATGGTTACGTTAATTTCGCCGGCTTTGTCCCACTCGGTTAAAATTTTCACCGCTTCGCAGGCGGCAAGGCAGGATCGTTCTTCCCCGCCGTTGTCCCCCCACTTGTCAAGGACGCGGTTGGAAATGACCGACAGGATGCAGCCCATCCTCATGCCGTGCAGCTTGCCGACCACGTACTGCGCCGACGTTTCCATTTCGATGTTTGTCACTTTGGCGGAGGCAAGGTCGGGAAGGATGTTGTTGGCGAAAGAAGGCCAGTAGCCCGAACCGTCTTCGTTTAGCGGCCGTCCCTGTCCGATATAAAACGATCCGGCGGTGTACGCCAGCCCCAGCCCGTAGCGGAAGCCGAGCCGCTCGCATGCGGTAATCAGGGCGAGGGTAACGTAAAAGTCGGCATAGGCAGGATACTCCGGCTCAACGTAGGTGATCGACGTACCGTCTTTTCGCACGCAGGCGGCGGGGATGATAAGGTCGCCAAGGTCGAATTCGGGGACGATGCAGCCGGTGCTGCCCACCCGGATGCAAGTATGCACACCGAGCACGTTCAGTTCGTGTAAGCATATCTCGGAACTTGCCCCGCCGATTCCGGTTGAAGTAACGGCGATAGGCGCGCCCTTGTAAACCCCGGCGATGGTTTTGTACTCGCGGTACGAAGCCACCTCGCGGGAACTGTCCCAGCTCTTGGCGATCACCGGACAGCGTTCCGGCGCGCCGGGCAGCAGCACATAGCCCGGCACGTCTCCCTTTTTCAACTGCAAATGGTACACACCTTCGTTATGCGCCTTAGGCGCCGAAGCCTTGTTACCGTTACTTTTCGCCATAGCCTCCTCCTGAAAACAAAATAAAAAGATCAACGAATGACGCTAATTATATCATATCCGCGATTCTCTGGGCTGTTTGCCGAACCCTCGCGCAGAGGGCGGGGACATCTACAGTCGTCAGCTTGCCGTCTTTGACGAGCCTCTTGCCGTTTACAAACACGTCGCTTACGTCTGCCCCCGTCGCGCTGAAAATTATTGCGGAGGTGACATTCTCATGTCTTACATTTTCCCGCTTGCCCAGCACCAGCGGCTGCATGTGCGGCTTGTCCGCGTCAATCAGGATCAGGTCGGCTTGCATGCCTTCCTTGATCATCCCGAAGTCCCCTTCCCCGCCGAATACCGCCGCTCCGCCTGATGTCGCCATGTCAAGAACGTCCGTTTTAGAAAGGCTGCGAATCCCCCCGCTGACCGTGTGCAAAAGGGACATGGCCTTCATCTCCCGGAAAATGTCGTTACTGTTGTTCCACAATGCCCCGTCCGTGCCGAATCCCACGGTCAGCTTCTGCCTGACCATTTCTGGTATCGGGGCGATGCCGTCGGCGATCTTCATCTCGCAGAGCGGGGTATTGGCGATCTTTACGTTTGCCTCTTTCATCAGCCGCACTTCGTTTTCGGTGGCGTAAACGACGTGGGAGCCGATCAGCCGGTCATGGAGAAAACCCTCGCGGGCAAGGTATTCTATTGGACTAAGGCCGTATTTTTTGCGGATTAGCTCGATGCGCCACGGGTTTTCCGCGAGATGCAGGGTCTGCAATGCGTCAATGCCGCGCAATTTTTCAAAAATCGCTTGCAGGCGGCTTGTTTCAAAGTCTTCCTCGGCCGGCAGCCCGATGACGGGGACAATTCCCCCTTCCCGGCAGACGGCGGAAAATTCCTTCAGGGCATCATCCGACAGAAACGAGTCGGAGTCGGCAAAGTCAAACCGTATGTCCTCAACCAGCGCTCCCTTGATTCCCACTTCCCGCATCGCACGCACGGAACGCCCGCCCAGGGTCCAGTACATGTTCTCGCAGATAAACGTCGTGCCGGCCAGAAGCGCCTCGCAGTAGGTTAATTGGCGCGCGTAATACCGGTCGTCATCGGTAATGTATTTCTGGAACCAGTTATGGTAATCGAAGGCGCGTATCTGCTCCAGCAGGGTCATGTCGTCGCCCAACCCCCGCGCCAGTGTCATGTCCCCGTGGCAGTGGCCGTTTACCAGGCCGGGCATCAGAATTTTGCCGCCGCCGTCTATCCATTCGGCGCATTCGCCTTTGGCAGCAGGGCCGCTGCGGACTTCGGCGATTTTTCCCCCTTGCAGGCACACCGATCCCCTAAAGGGCGCATAGTCAAAATTTTTGGAAACGATAATAACATTGTCGATACCGGTATCGAACACTATGCTCCCTTAATTACCCGTGATGGTGAATCATTTCCGCAATGGCTTCTATTTCCACCAGTGCGTTTTTGGGAAGCTGCTTTACTGCCACAGTGGAACGCGCCGGTTTGCCGGGTAAGTGTTTCGCGTATGCTTCGTTAAACGCGGCGAAATCGTCCATGTCGGCAAGAAAGCAGGTGGTCTTTATCACTTTCGCAAGCGACGAATTGGCGGCCTTCAACACCGCCGCGATGTTTTTGATAACCTGCTCCGTCTGCTCCGTGATAGTCGTTCCCACTATCTCCCCCGTTCCCACCGAGATGGGGATCTGCCCCGAAGTAAACACCAGATTTCCCGATATAAAGCCCTGGGAATAAGGCCCGATTGCCGCAGGAGCATTGCTAGTCTGCACAGCCTTCATTGTTACTCTCCCTAATATTTTTTATCAACGAATTACACGAATGTAAACGAATAGGGGATTAGGGAATGGGGAGTGGGGAGTAGGGGGCATTTTTCGGAAGTACTATAATTGTCCGAATTACGATACCTGATTCCTAATTCATTCGCGCCCATTCGCGTCATTCGTTGATCCTTTGATTCGTTATTCGCGCTCATTCGCGTCATTCGTTGACTCTTCTTATCTCTTAAATTTCAGCGATTCCAGCGTTGAGCCTGAACGGGTAAAGCCGAACCAGAGTTCGCTGGAGGTCTTTTCCCGCAGCAGTTTGTAAAAAGATGCAAGGTCGCGGATATTTTCTCCGTTAATCGAGTTGATCAAATCGCCCTGCCTAAGGCCAACGATGTCCGCAGGGCTGTCGGAGATTATCTGCGCAGCCAGCAAACCTCTGGCATTGTTGTCCAGCTCGAGCGTTTTTCGCAGGTCGTCGGTCAGGGGGACAATGTGCACGCCCGGCCAGAGCTTCTTGTTGTCCGAGGCGACCTGATCGGTGCGGGCCTCGATGCGAACCTGAACGTCGCGGGAAGCGCCGTCCCGGATCACGCTGAATGTCGCGCGGTCGCCGGGTTTCAAATCGCCCACCATCATCGTCAACTGGTTAACCCCTCTGGCTTCCTTGCCGTCAACATGGGTGATAAAGTCGCCGGGGCAAATGCCTCCCTTGTCTGCCGGCGAGTCGATGAAAACCTGCGAAGCAAGCGCACCCCGTTTGCCCTCGATGCCCAGCGCAGCCGCAATTTCCTTTCCCGGCTCGGTAAGCGATACGCCCAGCCAGCCGTAGCTGATCGTTCCGGAACTGATGAATTCGTCTATCGAGCGTTTGGCGTTGTTGATGGGGATGGCAAAACCGAGGCCCACGTTGCCGCCGCCCGATGTATTGCTGGCGATCCAGGTGTTGATGCCGATAACTTCGCCCCGGATATTCACCAGCGCGCCGCCGGAGTTGCCCTGGTTGATCGGCGCGTCGGTCTGTATAAAGTCGTTGATGTTGCCGCCCGGCCCGCCGGTGCGCCCCACGGCGCTTACGATCCCCATGGTCACCGAAAAGGAAAACTGCTCTCCCAGCGGGTTGCCCATCGCTATCGCCCAGTCGCCGACCCGCACGGTATCGGAATCGCCCAGCACCGCCAGCGGGTAGGTGTCGTTGGTCTTGAACGAAACCATCGCCAGGTCTTTTCGTTCGTCCTTGCCGACCAATTCGGCGGGGTACTCCTTGCCGTCTTTGGTCGCCACCCGAATCTCGGTGGTATTGTCAACAACGTGATGATTCGTCAGCGCGTAGTAGGTTCCGTCTTTGTGGCGGACGATGATCCCCGACCCAAGGCCCTGCGAACGGAATTCCCGTTCCTGCCCGCCCCGATTGTCGGGACTGCGATCGCGGGGGCCGAAAAAGAATTCCCAGGGAATGCCGTTCATGTTGGGAATGAGCTGCCGCCGTACCGAAACGGTTTTTAATTCCACGACAGAGGGCAGCACCTTGTCCGACACGGCGTTAAAGGCGTTCTGCAGCCCTACGGCTATTGCCAAATCGTTCTCTGAAATAACAACCGGGTTTTCCTGCGCCCGCGCGACGTACTTTGCCTTGGGCGTCGAGCAGGAAAACGACAAAAATGCCAGCGAAAAGCCAAAAATGACCCCGATCAGCACCAGGTTAAACACCAATAAGTTTTTCGAT
>Ga0082212_10003384_pt1 | contig 22641 bp, 26 predicted proteins | sample TergutNt197P3_FD_71548 | JGI IMG/M metagenome (GOLD analysis project Ga0082212, IMG submission 71548) | Neocapritermes taracua P3 segment gut microbial communities from Petit-Saut dam, French Guiana - Nt197 P3 | ecosystem: Host-associated > Arthropoda: Insects > Digestive system > Gut ...
TATCAAACACGATCTTTCTGGTTAGGGAAAAGCCGTTGGAATGAAGCCCCGAAGATGGTATGCCAATCAATACGTCCCCGGCGGCTATCCGGCTGCCGTCGATGATATCCTCTTTATCCACCGCGCCTACGGCGAAGCCCGCAAGGTCATATTCCCCCGGCCGGTAGAAGCCCGGCATCTCCGCCGTCTCCCCGCCGACGAGGGCGCAGCCCGCCTGACGGCAGCCCTCGGCGACGCCCGCGACCACAGCCTCCGCTACCTCCGGCTCTAATATGCCTGTCGCCAGGTAATCCAGGAAGAATAACGGCTCGGCGCCGGATACCAGGATGTCGTTCACACACATAGCCACGCCGTCTATGCCTATGGTATCATGGACGCCCGCCATATGGGCGATAGCCAGCTTAGTACCCACGCCGTCCGTGCCGGAGACCAGTACCGGCTGCCGGTATTTCGCCGTATCCAACTGAAAAAGGCCGCCGAAGCCGCCCAACCCGCCCAACTGCTCAGGGCGGCGTGTTTTTTCTATCAAAGGCTTGATCCGCTCCACCGTCTCGTTGCCCCGGTCGATGCTCACGCCGGCGGATTCGTAATCCAGACGGTTATCAGCGCTTGCCTTTTTGTCGTGATCGGTCATGGTACCTCCCGAAACCTATTCCATTCCCGCCAGTTCGCGGATTTTCCGGTCTTTCTCCCCGACCTGCCCGGCCATCGCTTCCTTCTCCAGAGCCAGACGGTCTGCCAGAGTTTCATCGCCTACCGCGATGATCTGCGCCGCCAGCAAAGCGGCGTTTTTCGCCCCGTCGATAGCCACCGTCGCCACCGGTACGCCGGAAGGCATCTGCACCGTAGCGTATAAAGCGTCCAGCCCCTGGAGCGCCGTCCCGCTTAAGGGCACGCCGATGACCGGCAGCGTTGTTTTGGACGCCAGTACCCCCGCGAGATGGGCGGCGGCTCCGGCGCCGGCGATGATGACCGCATATCCCTTTTCCCTTGCCCGCGCGGATAGCTCCAAGGCTCTCTCCGGCGTCCGGTGGGCGGAAGCGACGCGGACGTCCGCTTCTATTTGAAGGGCTCTCAACGTCTGCATCGCTGCTTCCATTGTTTTCCAGTCAGAGTCGCTCCCCATGACGATCAATACTTTACCGGTCATTCGACGATCCGCTCCTTACCTCACAAACCGCTTCAGGATATCCATCAGCATCCTCTTATCCGAAGCCTTGATCGCGTCCTTATTCATCGCCTGCATGACGCGGCCCAGCATTTCCAGATCTTCGGGGCTCGCTGAGCCTGCCGTCTCGGTGAAAATCTTTCCAATATCCATGTCGGCGACCGTAACGCTCCTGATGGAGTCCAGCACGGGCGCGTTGATTTTGCCCGTTTCTTTAACCGCCAAGAGTTCCTTTTCCAAAGCCTGATACTCGCCCGATAGCTTATCATATCGGGTCGCGGCCTCCGCCATAAGGCTCCGGAGTTCGGCTACTTCGCCTGTCAGGGCGGCGTTTTGCGCCGACGTCTCCCCGGCGGAGGCAAGGTTATCGCTTCTCGCCGAACTCGCTGCGGCGCTTTGCTCTTTTAATGCCTCGTGCTCCGCTTTCAGCGCCGTATAACCGGTTTTCAGCGCGTCGTACTCGGCCCTTATCGCCGCGGGTTCCGCCTTGACGACTTCGTAATCCGCCCTTAGCGCGTTAAGTTCATCTTCCAATACGCCCTGTCGCTGTATGGCTTTTCTGGCGGAATCCTCCGCGAGGTTCATTTTTTTCCTATAACCGTCTGTCTCGGCCCGAAGGATATCGCCCTCTTCCAGAAAAGCGATGGTCTCTTCTTTAATCCGGCGGTTTTCTTCTTTCATCCTCTCGTTTTGTTCTTTGAACGCCTGGTTTTCTTCCACCAGCTCGCTGTTGATCTCTCCAGCCGGGCGGCCCTGTATCAATAAATAATTACATTTTTCTTCCAGTTCTTTGTTTGTCGTCTCCAGTTCTTTATTCGCGGCTTCCAGCCTTTCGCACCGCCTGTTGTAAGAGTCGGATTCTTCTCTGAGTTTTTTGTTTTCCGCTCTCAGGGAAGCCCCTTCCTCTTCAAGGACCCTGAGCCTGGCAAGCTGGCCGCTGTCCGGCTCGCTCCCTGCGCCCGGGGCGGCGCTCTGCGCCGCAGCGCCCATCTCGGCGGGCAGTTCGTCCATATAACCCGCTTCGGTCAGCAGCACGCTGACGGGGACGCCTAAATGAGGAGCCAGGATTTTCAACACGGCGGGAGAGGGTTTTTTTCTTATACCGGCCTCCAGCCGGGAGATCTCCGCGTTGCTGACCTGCCCGTTAGTCAAGCCGCTTAACTCTTTCTGGGAAATACCCTTCGTCTGCCGCAAGTCCTTAAGATATTCACCGAATGTCATCTCGATATCCCCCCTCGTTTGGTCACTAACAATTATATATGACTATAACCAATCGGTAAATAGGCTTTATGGTTTTTCCGCATAAAAAACAAGGCGTACATCCGGTATGGACTCCGCGCATAAACAAAAGCTGTAGTTTTCCGGCAGCCATAAAGGGGGCGGTTCTACCGGATCACAGGAGAGGCTTCGGGAGTGTCGTTCTCCCGGGGTCCACAGCGATACCCCGGGAGAGCCGTCTTCCCGGGGTAAATCGCGAACCAGCCCGTTTTCGTCGACGACGCTGAATGTATCCAGCCCCCCGGCTATGCCCGAGCCGGTATACTTGACGTAGCTTTCCTTAGCCGCCCAAACCTGAAAGAAAGCCTCGAATCCGGTCTTTTCCAGCCAGGCGTATTCCGCCGGATGAAAAAAACGCCGGGCGATAGCTTCCCGCCGGCATTCGCGGTGTACCTGCAGATCCAGCCCTACGGGCTTCGTGTAGAAAGCGCAGGCGCTGTAATCGCCGCTGTGGGAGAGGGAAAAATGTATATCCGACCACCGAGGTTGTTGGTCATTTTGACCAACAACCTCGGAGTCGAAATATGGCTTTCCTTTTTCACCCCTGATCACAACGGGTTCAGGCATGACGAGTAAATCCGCCGCTGATAGTATACCGGCGGATTCGGCATAAATTCGTGCGCAGGACAGGAAAGGGGACGGTTCGGTCCCGGGGCTGTCCGCAAACGTTTCCCAGAAAAAGGCCCATATTGTCATCGGCATTCCCTCCGCCGAAAGCGAAAAAGACAATCGGGTACTGGATTCTGCAAGATGATCACATCACATCGCACAAGTACCCGGAGTACAGGTGACGCTGGATTTTTCGTTTCTGGCAAGGCAAGCCAGGAGAAATACGAAGGAGTGTACATAAGGTACATGACTGAGCATTTCGACGAAGCGGCCGCCGCCAGAAGCGGAAAAGACGCGTCAGTGGTGGAAGAGGCGGACGCCGGTAAACGCCATCGCCATACCGAAAGCGTCGCAAGCCTCGACGACCTGTTTGTCCCGGATGGAACCGCCCGGCTGGGCGATATAACGGACGCCGCTGGCGTAAGCCCGGCGGATATTATCCTCAAAAGGAAAGAACGCGTCGGAACCCAGGGCTACTTCCGTCAGGCCCGTCAGCCAGTCCTCCCGGACATCCGCGGGAAACGCCTCCGGTTTTTCCGTGAGGTATTGCTTCCAGCCATCCCCGTTAAATAATTCTCTTGTATCCCCTGAAACATAGACGTCGGTGACATTATCACGGTCCGGCCTGCTCAACCCCGGTTTAAACGGCAGCGCCAAAACCTGAGGATGCTGACGCAAATACCAGCGATCCGCCTTGTCTCCCGCGAGCCGCGTACAATGGATCCTCGACTGCTGGCCGGCGCCGATGCCTATCGCCTGGCCTTCTTTCACAAAACAAACGGAATTCGACTGGGTATACTTCAGCGTGATCAGCGCGATGAGCAGGTCCCTTTGGCTTTCCGCGGGTATCGTCTTATTCGCGGTGGGGATATTCGTCAGCAATTCTTTCCCCAGGACGATATCGTTGCGCCCCTGCTCAAATTCCACCCCGAATACCGTTTTGCGTTCAATATCCTCCGGTTTATACGTCGGGTCGACCTCGACGACGGTGTAGCCGCCTTTGCGCTTGCCTTTCAGTATCGCCAGAGCTTCGTCGTCGTAGCCGGGGGCGATGATCCCGTCGGATACCTCCCGGGCGATCAACGCCGCGGTCTCTTTATCGCAGACGTCGGATAATGAAATGAAATCGCCGAAGGAAGACATCCTGTCGGCCCCCCTTGCCCTGGCGTAAGCGCAGGCCAGGGGCGACAGCGGATATTCTTCCACGCGATAGATACGCCGCAATATCTCGCTCAGCGGCAATCCCACGGCGGCGCCCGCGGGGCTGACATGTTTAAATGAGGCCGCGGCCGGCAGCCCGGCGGCTTCTTTCAGTTCCCTTACCAGCTGCCAGCCGTTGAAAGCGTCCAGCAAATTGATATAACCGGGCTTCCCGTTTAATACCCTGATCGGCAACGGACCGGTTTCCCGCAGTATCCTGGCCGGCTTCTGATTAGGATTACAGCCATATTTTAATTCCATTTCTTCCATCATCTGTTCCTCATTTCAAAAACATATTCGATAGGTATGCAGTAAGCCGCAGCCGCGCCGTCCTTATCCGTGAAGCAGTTTACCCCGATGAGCGCGCCGTTTTCTTTAACCAGGGGACCGCCGTTATTTTCTTTGGTTATCGCCACCGTGACTTTATATGTGTTTATGCCGCCCGGCTGTCCGTTTCCCGGTGTTTTCGCGCTGATCCTCCCTGCCGCTAACGGCGGGTCTGCGAGCAGCGGGCTGCCCAGGGCAAAAACCTTTTCATCGTCGTCGACGCCGGTATAATCGTCGAAGTAGCGGAATACGGGGAATATTTCGCCCGGTTCCCTTTTCACCCTGAGTTTCGCCAGATTATATACGCCGTCCACGATGATGGGTTCCGCCCGGTATTCGGCCCCGTCTCCGGTCTTGACGCTGATCCAGGCGGCGTCCCTGACCAGATCGGCGGTGGTGATAAACTGTCCGTCTTTGGCGTAAAAAAATCCGCTGCCGTCCCTTTTGTCCGTCGTCACCCGCAGGAGGGCCGGCATAGCCAAAGCCCCCACTTCCTTTTCCGTTTCCGTCTTGACAGTGGTGATGGCAGCCGTCCTGCTTTCGTCGTCCCACTCTACATGGCAGCCCATAGCCTCAGAGACAAAGCGAAGCGGCACATAGGTCCGGCCGGCGATGATTTTCGCGGGCGTATCCAACTGATAGACAGAGCCGTCGCCCAGATTCGCCCGGGAAGCGCCGATGGTCAGGTCGAAGCCCCTCGCGCCACGAAAGCCGATGACCTGCATCTCGTCGGGATACCAGTGGATCGTACCGCCGAGGTATTCTACGACAGCCCGGAGGGGGATCATAATCCTCCCGTTTTCGATGACAGGGACGTCGGGGCCTTCCATCAGGGCCCCGTCTACCCGGATATGGACGTCGGCGTCGGCGAAAGCGCGGTCCGTCGTACGCGCCCCGTCCGTAATGCCGGACATAAATAACGTCGTTAAAACAAAAACGACCCAAAAGACCGTTTTCCGGGCGGCGGTTATTAATGATGTCGGCCATTCGCGCATATCAAGCTCCACTAACGCCTGATTCGGTATGCGGGAAAATCCACGTTCCGCAACCGCGAGGCTGCTTCATATAGTCCGATTACTTCATGGGCGCGGTACCATTAGCCTTTAAACAGATGCGCCCAACTCAACTCGCCCGCTGAATCCTTATAAACGCTTACGCCCTGGCCGGTATATCTCGCGTCCACGATGATCGCGCGATGGGAAGGGGAATTCATCCAGGCTTCGACAACGCTTTCCGGCGACCTGTAGTTTCCCGCGATGTTTTCCGCGCGGATCACATTAGCGATGTCGAGATCTTTAAATACCGTCAAACCAAGCCTGCCGTCCGGCCTCTCATGAGAAAAACTCCTGCTGATTTCACTCGCGCGCACAGCGGCGGCTTGATTCAATACTTCTACTTCAACGAGCGGCTTCAGTCCGATTTTTGTCCGTTCAAGATTGACGAGCTCCATTACTTTTAAAGCGTACTGCCGGAGAGGATCTGTTTCTTCCCGGTCCGGAAACGCGCCCAGGGGCGTATCCTGTTCGGCTATCTCCGTTAACGTTCCCGCTGAAACAAACCTCGCGCCGTTTTTATATGAAACGACCATCGTATAAAGCCTATGCAGTGTAACGATCCCCTGTTCGAGGGAATAATTCTCTTTCGGCGAAAACGTAAAGCTGCCCGTCCCGCTCATCACGCCGGCCGCTTGCACCTGTCCCACGCTTTCCAGGGCCCATGGTGAAATATCTGATTCGTCTTCGTAATGCGCCGGTTTATCAGGAAAAGGCAGCCCGGCCATTTCCGCCAAGCGGGCAAGGATTACCGCCGCTTGTTCACGGGTCAGCTGCATATCCGGCGAAAATCGGCCGTCGCCCGTGCCGGACACAAGGCCCACTGCCGCGGCTTTTTCTACGTTGGCGTCCGTCGTATCGAGAAAAGTGTTTCGCTCCGCTATCACATGTCCCGTTGTGTTTTCGTAAAGCCTCACGGCAAGGGCGCAGAATTCGGCCCGGGTCAGGGCTTTCGTATAGTTTGTTTGCATTTGTTCCGGTACGAGGCCGGCTTCTGTCGCCGAGCGTACCTGCGCCTCCGCCCAGGGCGAGGGCGTGTCGTCCGCAAAAGCGTGAAAAGCGTTGGCCGTTAAAATCAATACGCACAATAATGTTATGACCGCCGTTTTAACGAACCTCATCAAAAGCATCCTCCGCATTGACTGATTTGATATTTGGCCAATACTACCGCGAAAATGTATCCTTTTTGTTTCATATAAACAGCTTCGCTGTTTATCCAAAGCCGGCGTACGTTTCCTCAGCCGGCTGCCGCGATCAGCGCCGCGCCCAGGGCGCCGCCGTACTCCGCGTCGTCGGGGACGATGAATCCGATCCCGGACCGGGCTTGCAGCGCGTGGACGAATGCCTTGTTTTTCGCCAGGCCGCCGAAAAGTACCACGCAATCCATCTCAGGTATGGTGATATCGTTGATGACCGTGCAGGTCCTGACGGCAGCCGCGTCGGTCAGCGCCGAGGCTATCTCCCGGGGCGGGGCGCCCTGGTTCAACAGGCTCAACATATCCAGCTCCGCGAATACGATACAGCCGTCGTTGACCGCCGGGCCGCCCGGGACCGCCGGGGGCAGCGCGCTCATCTCCTCCAGGCTGAGTTCTAGCCGCCTCGCCATGTGTTGCAGGAATCCGCCAAGCCCCGCGGCGCATTTTTCGTTGATGACAGCCTCGCGGATTTTGTCGCCTTGACTAAAGGTCAGCGCCAGGGTCTCGTCGCAACCCACGTCCACGACGCAAGTCGTCTCCGGGTGAAGGGCTTTCGCGGCTTTCGCCGCCGCCACAGCCTCCGTGACCCGCTTATCAGCGAAGCCCAGATCAAACTTGCCTTTGCCGGTGGCGACGATCCCGCCTAAGTCCGCTTCGGTCAAGCCGGCTTCATTCAACGCGTCGCCTAAAGCGGCTCTTGCCGCCGATTCGCGTCTGGCGCCCCCGGACAGGCCTTTTCCCCGCCCGGCGACTTCGCCGTCCCTCAGCACTACCGCTTTCACATATTCCATACCCATATCAATGCCGGCTGTTATCACGTTAACCACCAACTCACTTATCTTTTCGTATCAATCGCTTAACTTTTCCAGCCCCTGGGTCTCCATCCAGGTATCCAGCTGCTCCAGAAAGCGCTTTTCGTCCAAATCCGTCCGGTCGCCAGGCTGGCTGCCCTCATAAAACATCACGTTGTACCCCGCCCGCCTCAGGCGCATGGCTTGCTCCTTCCGGGTCAGGGTGCAGCCGACGCCGCAGCGCCATCCCGCCAGCAGCGCCCCGTCCGCCTGGAAAATATCGGCGAACTCCACGATGGCGTTGTGACGGATATATTCGTCCATCTTATGATGATGGGGATATCGCACGTCCGGGGTAAGGCAGACCCTCACGCCGTCTTCCCTGGTATCCAGAGGCGTGTCCTTTGGATAATAAAGCATTTCCCTGCGGTCGACGCTGCCGTCGGGCCTGAGCTCGAGACAACCCGCGGTCACCCGATGGGCGTATTGGGAACCGAGGCAGACCGCGCCATAGTTCTCCATATAGCGGTAGTATTTGAGAAAATGCCAGGAGGGCGGGTGGGCCTCTATCCAGCGGAAACGCTCGTTGCCCACGGCGGCGATTTGGTTTTGCGCCCGCCACTCCACTTCGTCGCGGACGAGCTTCCAGAAATCAACGGTCTCCTGGGGATCGATTTTGGTCAAGCTCCCCAACGTATAGACCGAATAATAGTCTTTGATCGACAGCGGCGTAGGTTTCGTACGCGCCATGAGCGTCGATATATCACGGGAGTACTGATCCACCAGCGAATAGGCGGTAAGCAGATCCTGAAACTTCTCGTCGTCAAACTTCTGCCCGAAGAGGCGCTCGATATCGTTGATCTGCCTGAGCATGCTGTACGCCCTGTGCTCGATCATCGCCTCTTCCCTGCCGGCGTCCCTGGGGCCCAGATAAACGCACTGGTCCATCATCCACTGGGGCACGGGCTCATAATCCCTTACCTGCTGGCCCCGTTTATTATGCTGGTCGCAGAGGCAGGGGATGGGCACCACAAATTTCCGATACGGAAAGGGGCTGCCGTCTACCTGATATCCCAGAAACTGAGAGCCCCAGCATGTATTCTGATAGCCGCAGATCTCCCGGCCCCAGCCCCGTATCTCGCTGGCTAAGCGGCACTTTCTCGCGAAAGGCGAACTCTGGCTGGCGATCATCGAACCGGCGGGATTGTCTTCGACAAGCCCGATAGCCGGGAAAGCCCTGGACCAGTCGGCGATGGCAAGGATATTTCCCTGGCCGACTACCGTGTCCGTACTTTCTATAGACTGCTGCCAGCCCGCCCTCAGCTCCTTGGCTTTCGCCCAGAACTCCAGGGGCCTGGTTTCATAGATTTGTCCGTCTTTCGCCATAAACATAACCTCCTGCGGCGCCGGTCCAAAGCCGGCTTTCAGATCGTCATCGGCGTATGCCAGCCCGACAGGCGGGTCAGTCCCGGCCGTATCATACTTAAGAACGAGTTCAGCCGCAGCCGCGTCTCTTCCCGGGGCAGCGTCAGATCCCGTTCGAAATAATGGAAGGGTATACCACGTTCCCGCAGCAGCTTCCAGATCTCATAGTTATCCAGGCCGTGGGGATGGCAATAGATCTGCTTCGCGATGAGGACCCCGTCTACCGCGAAGTCTTCCGATAACTCGAATATACGCTGGGGCCGACGGCGCCAGTTATTATCCTTTAACGCGCTATGGGGGCGGCCAAGATAACGCGTGGCGACAGCCATATCCCTATCCTTAAGGGCGACGACCTCGTTCCAGCAGTAGGAAGCGCCGTTGTCCAGGTCGTCTACCACAATATTTGCGCCCAGGGATTCCACCGCTTCCTCAATGTCCGTGCCCCAGGTCTCGCTGCCCAGCAGCATGAGCCGTATCCTGTCTCCGTAGGGCTCCCGATCCTCCAGCTCCCGTATGAATTCGTCCAGCAGTACGTTCATCTCCGCTTTGTCCATGAGCTGGCCCGCCAGCATGACGGTCATCGCTTCGGCGCCCAGGATCACCGGGCGGTACATGCGCCTTAACTCATAGATCTTCCTGAGCAGGCGGCGGTTCGTATTATATACGTCTATCGCGTTATCCAATGCTTCGTCGGTGACGGCGATCCCGGTCCATTCTTCCAGCTTACCCCTGAATACTTTTAGCTCCGATACGAGCAGGTCCTTTGACGTAGGGGCGTCCGTGTGGTCGGGAAAAAACAGATAATGGGTCAGCAGGTCCGGCTTATTATTCATCGCCACCTCGAAGGCGTTATACATCCATTGGCAGCCTTCGGTGATCACCAGAGCGTCCAGATAATCGTAACGGCCCAGAAGCAGTTGGTTGGTCATGGATTTGACGGGGTAACAAGACGAATAGATCCACTTGGCCGAAATCATGTCCGGCTCCCGCTCCGCCATCATCCTCACCGGCAGCATCCCGGCGGCGTAAGCCAGCTCTTCCGGAAAATACGTATCGAAATAACCCAGCGCTTTGCCGCCGGTGCGCTTCTTCCATTCCCGGGCATATTCCTGATGATTATCCAATATCCCCTTGAATTCGTTCATGTTTCCATCCTCCAAACACGGCATGGCCGCGATCCCGCCCGGGCGCTCAAGCTAGCGCCGCGCCAGCAGCGCCGCGCCGATAGCGCCCGCGAGCTGCGGGTCGTATCCGCCGGTCAACGCCGTCACGCCCAGTTCCCGCTCTATCCGCCTGGTGACACCCGGATTCTTCGCCAGGCCGCCGGTGAACCCCAGCTCCCTGACTACTCTGACGTCGCCCACGTCCGGGGGCTGCAGCCTTCCGATCACCCCGAGTACGCGCCACGCGATAGCGAACATATGGGAAGCGTAGACCTCGTTGTCTGTCATCTTATCCGACCTGTACTCCGGACGCCCGAAAAGCCCCATCGTCTCCGTATCCGCGAAGGCGTAGCAGGTCGTGCTTACCGGCTCCGGGTCCTCTTTCACATCCAGGGACAGTTCGCCGATCTCGTCGATGGGGACCTGAAGCAAGCCGCAGAGATACTCCACGTTACGGCCCATACCCGTGGCGCATTTGTCGTTCATCATGAAATCCCGGACGCGGTCCCAGTCATACAACAGTATCGCTTTCGTCGTCTGGCCGCCCAGATCCACCACCGTACGGACCTCAGGCCCGAATATATACCGCGCGCCTTTGGCGTGGCAGAGCACCTCGTCCGGCATGCTTCCCGCGAAATCGATATGCTCGCTTCCCCAGCCCGTCCCCGCTACGGCGCCGATATCCTTCAGCGTCATGCCCGAGCCGCCCATGGCTTTCTCCATAACGCTCGCGCCTGCCTTCCGGAAATCCACCCCCGTACGGACGCTGGCGTAACCAAACAGCTTATCGTCGCACAGTATGGCGGCTTGAGTACTCGTCGTCCCTACATCGACGCCCGCGGTGATGCTTTCAGCTTTACGCCAGTCGATATCCCTCGAGGCCCAGACGGACTCGGGCCATTCCCAGCAATCCCTGTGCGCCGGGTGCGGACGCGTCGTGTTTCGCTCCTTTGGCTGCGTCATAGCGGGCTACCTGCTTTCCTTGTTACTCTGCGCCACCGATAGGACACAACGCGGCGCTCGTTAGTTTCAATTTATATGAATTGTATCGTAAAAAAGTAAACACGTCAACGAAAGCTGATTTTTGTGTTTCCAATCCGCGTTTTTTGCTATAGAATAATAGAATGAAGAAATTTATTATCAGCCGGCTTTTTCAACTGCTCATTGTCTTCATCGGGGTTTCCCTTTTCACTTACGCGGTGACGGCTGCGGTTCCATACAGCGGCGTCGAAGGCGGCGGGGAAGGGGTCTCGTTTATCCTCAACTACATCGCGTGGATGCGCCGTATGTTTTTCGGAAGCGATCAGGTCTTTTTGGGCTACAGACGTTCGGCTTTTGTCGGTTTCGGCCGCTTTATCCCAAAAACTGTTATGCACGCCTGTGTTTCCCTTTTCGTCGTCGTCTTCTTTTCGCTGCTGCTCGGTATACTTACGGCAATGAAGAAGGACAGCCTCCTCGACTACGTCATCCGCTTCTTTTCCTTTTTAGGGACAGCCATCCCTAATTTTGTATTGGGCGTTTATTTTATCCTGTTTTTCTGCTTACGCCTCAGATGGTTCAATATTATTAGCAACAACAGCATAAAAGGGATGATCCTGCCCGTCTTCGCCCTTTCGACGCCTTTGATCTCGCGATACGTGAGACAGGTGCGCGGAGCCGTGCTGGAGGAGCTTAACCAGGACTATGTCACGGGGGCTTCAGCCCGGGGCTTGAGGCGTCTCCGCGTCGTTTGGCTGCATATATTGCCAAACGCCATGACCTCGATCCTATCCTCCCTGGGCGTTATTATCGGGCATCTACTCAGCGGGATCGCCATTATCGAGATGATGTTCGTCTGGCAGGGGATAGGTTCGCTGACAGTGCAATCGATCCGCGTCCGGGATTACAGCGTGATCCAGGCTTATGTGATATGGATGGCGATTTTCTATATCGTCGCCAGATTTTTTGTCGACCTTTTAACTTATCTCTTTGATCCTCAACTGCATCGGAAAGGAACCGCGTAACGCTTATGCTCAAACGGCTTCGCCTGTACGTCCTGCTGTTTCTCGCGGCGCTGCTCATATTGACCGCCGTCTTCGGCCCCCTGCTGGCGCCGGAGGATCCGCTCAAAATCGATTTAAGAAACACCGTTCAGCCGCCCAGCAGCGAACATTTATTAGGCACCGATACCCTTGGCAGGGATTTATTCTCCCGCTTGCTCTACGGGGCGCGCAACTCCTTTGCTTTGACCCTGGCGATGGTGCTCATCGTCACCGTCATCGGCGCTGCTATCGGCATGGCCGCGGGATATCTCGGCGGCTTAGTTGATATCATCGCGATGCAGGTCGCCGACGTCCTGTTAGCCTTCCCGACCATGGTATTCGCCATCGCGGTCGCCGGGATCCTGGGCCCGACGATCTATTATACGATTTTAGCTTTAGCTGCCGTCTCCTGGGCGAAATACGCCCGCTTGACCAGCGGGCTTGTCAAGGATATCCGCCGCAGTAACTACATCGTACAAGCCCAGTTCGGCGGCGCGCGGATCCCCCGGATCATCATGAAATACATCCTGCCCAACGCGCTTCCTCAGATCGTCATCATGACGACGCTGGATATAGGCGAGATGATGATCACGATCTCGACCTTATCTTTCCTGGGTCTCGTCAGCCCGCCCCCCGCTCCCGAATGGGGCAATATGATCGCCGCGAGCCGAAACGGCATGCTTCTGTATCCGCACATGTTATACTATACCAGTATGGCGCTGATCATCACCGTAATCATTTTTAATCTGCTGGGGGACAGCCTCCGGGACTTCCTCGATCCTAAGATAAGCTATGCCCATACCCCAAAGCGACGTAAGCCGGTAACGAAACTGACCGGCATGTAGGATCATTATGGCGAAAGAGTTTTTAAAAATCGAAAATTTGTCGGTATGTTACCATTATGATCAACCCGCGGTGGATCATGTGAGCCTTTCTTTGGGAAAACACGAGATCATGGTGATCGCGGGGGAAAGCGGCAGCGGTAAATCCACATTGATCCGCGCTGTCATGGGGCTCCTGCCCGGCGGCGGAAAGATCACGGATGGCCGCGTCCTCTGCGAAGGGCTGGATCTGACGCGACTGACGTCGGCGCAGCTCCGCACCCTGCGGGGCAACAATGTCGCGATGGCGTTTCAGGACGCCCGTTCCAGCCTCAATCCCAAGCGGAAGATCGGCAGCCAGTTTATCGAGAGCCTGCGCAGCCATAAACCAATATCGGTGAAAGAAGCCCGGGGTATGGCTCTCAGCGTATTGGCTGATATGCATTTGCCCGATCCCGCCCGGATCATGAATTCCTATACCTTCGAACTCTCAGGCGGGATGTGCCAGCGCGTCGCCCTCGCTATGGCTATATCCGAATACGCGAAACCCGATATACTACTGGCCGACGAACCGACAAGCACCCTGGATGTCATGATACAGGCGCAGGTCATCCGCCAAATGCTCTCCTACCGCGAGCGTTTCGGCACGAGTATTATTCTTGTCACGCATAATTTCGGCATTGCCGCTTATATGGCGGATACCATCGCCGTCATGCGAAAGGGCCGTATCGTCGAATGGGGCACGCGGGATCAGGTGATCCTCGACCCGCAGAATGAATATACAAAAAGCCTGTTAAAAGCCGTTCCGACATTCACCGCGGATATCTGACACTAATCACAGCATCCCGCGCAAGTCCCGCACAACAAAGGAGGCCTGTTGATTTGACCGCAGCCCATCAACCGCTGCTTAAAGTAACCGACGTTCATAAACGTTTTAATCTGCCGGGAAATCAAATTCTTCGGGCGGTAAACGGCGTGAGCCTGGAGCTCTCCGCCGGAGAATGTCTCGCCATCGTCGGGGAAAGCGGCTGCGGCAAAAGTACGCTGACGAGACTGATCGCGCGGGTGGAACCCGTCTCGGAAGGGGATATCTACTTCGCCGGGGAATCAGTCAAAGGGCTTCGGGGCGAACAGTTGCGCGCGCTGAGGCGTAAGATGCAGATCATTTTCCAAGACCCCATAAGCGAGTTCAGCCCGCGAATGAAAATCGGAGAGTTTCTGCGTGAGCCGTTCTTGAATTATGGTATATTTTCTAAAAAAGACGCTGCTGAAAAGGCTTTATCTCTCCTCGAATCCGTGGATCTCTCCGGTGATTTTATCGATCGCTACCCGCACCAGTTAAGCGGCGGCGAGCTTCAGCGCGTGGCCATCGCCCGGGCGACGGCCCTCGATCCCCTGCTGCTGATTTGCGACGAACCAACCAGCGCCTTGGACGTCTCCATCCAGGAACGCATCATCGATCTTCTCGGCGACCTGCGTATAAGCAGCGATATCGCGATGTTGTTTATCTCCCACGACCTCACTCTTGTGAGCCAATTCAGCGACCGTATTGCGGTGATGTATCTCGGATATATTCTCGAGCAATTTCCAAGCCGCGCATTAAGCGGAGCACGGCACCCCTATACGAAAGCCCTGTATCAGTCGACTTTCCGGATCGACGGCGAACGGGGGAATGAAATCGAGGCGCTTGGCGGCGAAACGCCCAGCGCCATCGAGTTACCGGCCGGCTGCCCATTCTACCTTCGCTGCCCCGTCTCTGATGATGTTTGCAACCAAAGCCTCCCGCCCCTTCGCGAGTTAGCGCCCGGGCGCCTGGTACGGTGTTTTCAAGTTTAAACCGCACTTGGTTTGCGTTATCGCCTCAAAACGCGTTATAATAAGATAAGAAGCCCCCTTCCCGTTTATTGTTTTGCCCATGAAAGCGGCGACATTACGGGACGGGGCTTCTCTTTTATATCAGTTAACGTTTAACGCTCCCATTTATTTCATCGTTTTCACCTAAGTATTGCAACTTTGTATATTTCAAGCCCGGAGGAATAGCGCTTTACGCCTTATATAACTTCAAGGCCCGACATGTACAATGTTGCAAAGGAGCGTGGGTCATGTACGAAGATTTTATCGCCGACCGTCTTGCCCAGTTGAGGCAGGTCAAAGAAAGGTCAGCGCGTGATATGAGCCTTTCCATAGGCCAAAACCAAAATTATATCAATCATATAGAGAATCGAAAAATGCTCCCCTCCATGCAGTCGTTCTTCTATATTTGTGAATTCCTGGGTATCACCCCTCAGGATTTCTTCGACGAAGGTAACGCCCATCCGGAAATGCTTAACGATTTGATCATGGATTTAAAGAAACTCGACGCGAGATCCCTTTCTTACATCATCGGGATCGTCAGGATACTCACCGACAAGTAGGGCCTACGGTTCAGAACCCGAAGGATTTGATCTGGCATCCGTTCATCTTCTTTAGCGCCTCGATCTCTCCGGGGGTTTTTGCCCTGTCCGGGAATTTTTTCACCAACGTGGTATAGTCGTGTAAAAAATCATACCAGCAGGTCAGGCCGCCCATATCGTACATCGCCGAATCCGTCATCGCCTCTATGCTATGGGGGATGTATTTCGGTATGTCCACAAGGTTCTCTTTGCGGGCAATGAACTCGTCGCCAAAGATCTTGAATTTGATTTCCCCTTCCCTGACATAATAGAGTTCGCGGTAAGCGGGGAAGTCCACAGTCTCCGCTTTGAATCCTTTCTGAAATTCGAAATAGTTGATTTCCCTTACGCCCGCGCACTCCCAACGCCCCACCATGAGCTTCACGGTGACGCCCTCAAGTTCAAATTTCGCGATGGGCCTGTCCGGATGACGGACCGGATATACCTCTTCGTTGGGAACGCGCGTGTAATCCATGGGTTCGTGGCGAAAAGAATCGCCCCCCGCTCTGAAAAGCTCAGTTTCCTTGAACTTCGCTTTGAGGCCGGGTTGATAATGCTCCATCAGCTGCGTGTATGGCACGGAATCAGCGCCGCTCCAGTTCTGAAAGAACCCGCGGAACTTCACGTCCCCGTGATTAAACATACGATGGATCATATAGGGCTGCAGGTGGAAAAAGCTCCCCGGCTCGACCCGGGTAATCTTCTCCATCACATAGAGATCCATAGCGTTGCTGTCCACAAACCATGTCTCATACCCGGTACGGTGCTCGTGAAAACCCATCAGATATTCTTCGCTTTCCGTGTCCATCATGATGGAATCCGTCATCGCGAAGAGTTTATGCCCGCTATCGTCCGGCCGGATGAAGACGGCCATTTCCTCGCTGGGTTTCCCGTTCGCCCGCGTGACCGGCGGCGACGCGGTAAATAACCAGTGGCTTTCATCGTTCAGGTCTATCAGATATCGCGGCTTGTTGACTTTAATCGGTCTTGCCATAATCCCATCCCCTTCCCTTATTTCGGCTCATCCATTGACGCCGGCGCTTCGTTGCATCTAAAAGTTAGGAATATTTGCGCGGCTATGCGTTCAGTATACCTGAAATATGCTTGCCGGGCAATCAAAAACAGGGACATTCCGGATCGGCGTCACTTGATACGTCCGCCCCGGAACACCCCTGTTTTATTGTCTGCCGTCGTCCGGCTATGTCAGATTCCTGTTTCGGCTACGCTTTACACCAGCTCGATAAAGCACATCTGCGCGGCGTCGCCTCTGCGGTTTCCGCCCTTGATGATACGGGTATAACCACCGTTACGGTCTTTATACTTTGGCGCCACTTCGTCAAACAGGCTCTTGACCACCGACTCGTCCATGATATACGCCAGCGCCAAACGGCGGGCGGCCAGATCCCCCTGCTTGCCCAAGGTGATCATTTTTTCCGCGGTGGACCGCAGCTCTTTCGCTTTCTGCTCCGTGGTTTCGATTCTGCCGTAGCGTATCAGCGCCGTCGTCAGATGCCGCATCAGCGCCCTGCGCTGTCCCGTGGTTCTGCCCAGTTTCCTATATCCCACAGCTACTTCCCCCTATTCGTCGTACTTTCTGAGGCCCAACCCCAGAGAGCTTAACTTTTCGTCTACTTCTTCCAGTGATTTCTTCCCCAGGTTCCGGACCTTCATCATATCGTCTTCCGTCTTCATGATCAATTCCCCGACGGTGTTGATCCCCGCCCGTTTCAGGCAATTGTATGACCGGACTGAGAGATCCAGTTCCTCGATGCTGATGTCCAGTATCTTATCCTTTTCATCCTCCACCCGGTTCACCATGATTTCCACATCGCTGACCTGTTCCGTCAGGCTCATGAAAATCTTAAGGTAGTCGTGGAGTATCCTGGCGGAGATGCTCACCGCCTCTTCCGGATAAAGGGACCCGTCGGTCCAGACCTCGATGGCGAGCCTGTCGTAATTCGTCCCCGTGGCGTCCCAGGCTGCTGTCACAGTATAATTCACTTTCGTCACCGGGGAAAAGATAGAGTCCACAGGTATTACGCCGATAATGTGTTCATCCTTTTTGTTCCGCTCGCCGGAACGATAACCCCGGCCCCGTTCCACCGTGATTTCCATAGAGATGCCGGCGCCGTCCTCCAGCGTGGCGATGACCATATCCTTGTTCAGTATCTCCACCTGACTGTTCGGTTCGATATCTCCCGCGGTCACCGGACCTGTGGTATCGGCTTCAAGCCGCAGGGTATGGGGCTCGTCGTCAAATATTTTTAATGATATGGCTTTCAGGTTCAGTATAATATCCGTTACATCCTCGACCACGCCGGGTATCGTGGAGAACTCGTGGAGCACGCCGTCGATCTTGACGGAAGTCACAGCCGCCCCGGGCAGTGAGGATAACAAAATGCGCCGCAAAGAGTTTCCCAAGGTGATCCCATATCCTTTTTCCAGGGGTTCTACCATAAAACGGGCATACCGCCTGTCTTCACTGTTTTCAACACATTCGATTTTTGGCTTTTCGATCTCAAGCATTGGCTACCCCCCTATCCGTTTTTATCGGGAATACAATTCAACGATCAGGTGTTCCTGTACCGGGACGTCGATGGCGTCGCGCGCCGGCAATGCGACGACCCGACCCGTCATATTATCCGGGTCCATTTCAAGCCAGGAAGGAACCGTTTTTCCCGCAGCCAGCTCCCTGATGTCCCTGAATTTGGGGGAATCTTTACTCTTTGTTTTAACCGCGACGACGTCGCCGGGTTTCAGCGTCATCGACGGGATATTCGCCTTATGTCCGTTCAGCGTATAGTGGTTATGCCTGACCAGCTGCCGGGCTTCACGCCGGGAGTTGGCAAACCCCAGCCGGTATACCACATTGTCCAGGCGGCGTTCCAGCAGGGCAAGGAAGTTTTCGCCCGCGACGCCTTTTTGCCGCTCCGCTCTGTCGAAAGTCAATCTGAATTGACCTTCCTGCATACCATAGATTCTCTTGGTCTTTTGTTTTTCCCGAAGCTGCGTACCGTATTCGGTCGCTTTCTTTCGGCTCTGGCCGTGCTGGCCTGGCGTTACTCTGCCTTTTTCAATAGCGCATTTCTTCGTGTAGCATTTATCGCCTTTTAAGAATAGTTTCATCGCTTCCCGGCGGCATAATCTGCAGACGGGTCCTGTATATCTTGCCATTTTATCGTTACCTCCTTGCCGAAACAAAATATCCGGCGTAACTCGTTCGATTGCCTCTTTAAACTCTGCGGCGTTTGGGCGGACGGCATCCGTTATGAGGAATAGGCGTCACATCCTTGATAGCGCTCACTTCCAGACCGGTAGCCTGCAGCGACCGTATCGCCGCTTCTCTGCCCGATCCGGGCCCTTTGACGAAGCATTCCACTTCCCGCATGCCATGCTCGATGGCGGCTTTCGCGGCTTTTTCCGCCGCCATCTGCGCGGCAAAAGGCGTACTTTTTCTCGAGCCGCGAAATCCCATGCCGCCCGAGCTTGCCCATGAAATCGCGTTGCCGGAAGTGTCGGTGATCGTAACGATCGTATTATTAAATGTAGACTGGATATGGGCAATGCCCTTATCTATATTTTTTCGTTCTCTTCGCCTGACCCTTGTCGTCGCGGTTCTTTTTGGCATGTTTTCTATTCCCCCTTATTTCTTCTTCCCGGCGATGGTACGGCGCGGGCCCTTCCTCGTACGGGCGTTAGTCTTCGTCCGCTGTCCGCGTACCGGTAAGCCTCTGCGGTGACGCAGGCCGCGATAACAGCCGATCTCCATCAGCCTTTTGATATTGAGGGAGACCTCTCTTCTGAGATCGCCTTCCACTTTAACGTTTTCGTCGATGGCGTCTCTCAGCCTAGCCACTTCGTCCTCCGTGAGATCCCTTATCCGGGTATCGGGATTGACGCCCGTGGCTGCTAAAAGCATTTTTGACGTGGATCTACCGATCCCAAAGATATATGTCAACCCGATTTCCGCCCGCTTATCCCGGGGTAGGTCGACGCCTGCAATTCTCGCCATATTATTCCTCCTTTAGCCTTGGCGCTGCTTATGCTTCGGATTGTCACATATGACCCGCACAACGCCTTTTCGCCTGATGATTTTGCATTTCTCACAAATAGCCTTTACCGACGGCCTGACTTTCATCGCTTTTTCCTCCCTTGGGTATGCTTATCTTATTTCCTTTGACTCATTATTTGTAACGGTAAGTGATTCGCCCCCGACTCAGGTCATAAGGAGACAACTCCACGGTGACGCGGTCTCCGGGCAGGATCCGGATAAAATTCATGCGAATCTTACCGGATACGTGCGCCAATACCTTATGCCCGTTGGCAAGCTCTACCTTGAACATGGCGTTGGGCAACGGCTCGATAACCGTTCCTTCAACTTCGATCACATCCTGTTTTGACATGGAGTCGACCCCTCCCTCCGGGCAGCCGGAATATTGTGTTCTTCGCCAACTGTATATCCTGAACAGGTACCGCCGGCAGCCGCGTCGGCTATGTCCCGCCCTTTAACAGACGCCCCCGTCATATTAACGGCCTAATGCGGCGAGGATATCCTCCGTCACCTTATCTTTATCCTGGTTGCCCCGAATGTCGACCAATAGACCTTTTTCTTGATAATGATCCACCAACGGCAGCGTTTGTTCGCCATATACTTCCAGCCGGCGCCGGACGGTCTCTTCCCGATCGTCGTCCCGCTGAAACAACTCGCCCCCGCATTTATCGCAGGCGCCTTCAGTCTTGGGCGGATTATAGCTGATATGGTACAAAGCGCCGCAGTTCTTACAGGTCCGCCGGCCGCTCAGCCGTCCGATCAGCGTTTCCGTATCAACGCTGATACAAATCACAGCGTCAAGAGACGCTTTCCATCCCATGAGAATATCGTCCAGCGCCTCTGCCTGATAAACGGTGCGGGGAAAACCGTCCAGGATAAACCCTTTGGCGCAGTCGTCCATAGCGATCCGTTCCCGTACGATCCCGATAGTCACTTCGTCGGGAACCAGGGCGCCGCTATCCATATACCGCTTTGCTTCCAGCCCCATAGCGGTTTCGTCCTTAACCGCCCGGCGAAACATATCCCCCGTGGATATATGGAGGATCCCCAATTCTTCCGAGAGGACGTCAGCCTGGGTACCTTTGCCGGCGCCGGGTGGTCCTAACATAACGATCTTCATTGATTAACACTCCCAAACATGAGCCGCGCGATAATCTGACGACGGTTTTACTACTTCAAGAATCCTTGATAGTTGCGCATCATCAACTGAGATTCCAGCGACTTCACCGAATCCAGAACCACGCCCACGACGATGAGCAGGCTGGTGCTTCCCAGGGCTAACTGAAGCGACGTAAAGCGCATCAGCAGCGTGGGAATCGTGGCGATTAAAGCCAGAAATATCGCACCCGCCATGGTGATGCGCTGGGAGATCTTCGCCAGATGATCGGAGGTAGGCCTGCCCGGACGTAGCCCGGGGATAAACCCGCCGTATTTCTTCAGGTCATCCGCGATCTGGATTACGTTTAGCGTAATCGCGGAATAGAAGAACGTAAAAAACACGATAAGAAGCGCGTAAGCCCCCTGATACCAAATTTTGCTCGGGTCGAAGAAATTGGAGATGCTTACCCAAGTAGGGCTGCTTGGGAACCAACTGGCAATCTGTCCCGGAAACATCAGCATGGTCATGGCGAAGATGATGGGGATGACGCCAGCCTGATTTACCCTTAGCGGAATATGGGTGTTCTGCCCGCCGTAGACCTTACGCCCCACTACCCGCTTCGCGTACTGCACCGGCACCCGTCGCTGGCCCTCGTTCAGCATGACAACGGCGGCTACCATCAGAATAGCGACTACCGCCATGATGAGGGCGACAAATATCCGCGTCAGGTCCAGGGCCACATATTCATATATATGGATCAGGCCGAAAGGCAGCCTGGAAACGATGCCTGCGAAAATCAGGATAGATATACCGTTGCCGATACCGTTATCGTTGATCTGTTCGCCCATCCACATCAGAAACGCGGTACCCGCCGTCAGTGAAATCGATACAATGACCACGTTATACCAGGTGTAGCTTAAGTAGGCCGTCCTGAAACCCATGGAAATACCTACGGCTTGGACGAAAGCCAGCACCACGGTCAGATAACGGGTTATCGACGCGATTTTTTTCCTGCCGTCGGCGTCCTTGTTCATCTCCTCCAGCTTAGGGATAACCACTGTAAGCAGTTGAAGGATGATGGAGGCGTTGACATAGGGCGTAATGCTCATGGCGAATATGGAAAAGTTCTTGAAGGCGCCGCCGGAGATGACGTCAAAAAAGCCTAACAGCTGCCCGCCGCTTAACTCTTTAATGATGTCGGTGTTGATCCCCGGCACAGGCACATGGGTGCCTATGCGGAATACGACGATCATCATGAATGTGAACAGTAGTTTTTTACGTAAGTCTTCCACCTTAAAGGCGTTTCTCATGACTTCGATCAATTTAAATCACCTCAATCGAGCCGCCCGCGGCTTTAATTTTCTCTTCCGCTGTCTTTGAAAAACCTTTGGCTTTCACGTTGAGCGCTTTGGTAATCTCTCCGCGGCCCAGAATCCTGACTCCGTCCCTGAGATTGCTTACCAGCCCACTCATGACCAGTGCCTGGGTATCCACAGTAGCGCCCGCGTCAAATTTCGCGTCGAGGGCTTCAACATTTAAAACGACATATTCCTTCTTGAAAATATTCGTAAATCCCCGTTTCGGCATCCGCCGCTGCAATGGAGTCTGACCGCCTTCAAAGTAAGGGCCTTTGCCGCCGCCCGAACGGGCTTTCTGCCCTTTATGACCTTTGCCGGAGGTCTTACCCAGACCGGAACCGGTCCCCCGCCCCAACCGCTTCCTCGCATGTTTGGAGCCGGGCGCCGGTTTTAACTCAGATAGTTTCATCTGCTATCCCCCTTAACTTGCCTTTTTTGCTTCTGGCGTCGCCCGCTTCCTCCATCCGTTCAGTCATGTACGAGTGGTACACTCCTTCGCGTCTGTCGTCGCTTGTCTTGCCAGAAACAAAAAATCCTACGTTACTTTCTCTTCCCTTTTTTGCTTCTGGCGACGCCCGCTTCCTCCATCCGTTCAGTCATGTACGAATTGTACACTCCTTCGCGTCTGTCGTTGCTTGTCTTGCCGGAAA
>Ga0082212_10003385_pt1 | contig 22640 bp, 20 predicted proteins | sample TergutNt197P3_FD_71548 | JGI IMG/M metagenome (GOLD analysis project Ga0082212, IMG submission 71548) | Neocapritermes taracua P3 segment gut microbial communities from Petit-Saut dam, French Guiana - Nt197 P3 | ecosystem: Host-associated > Arthropoda: Insects > Digestive system > Gut ...
CGAAAAAGATGATCTGTACCGCGTCATTGAAACGGCACGGGCAGTGGTGATTCCCCTGGATCGCCAGATCATCCAGACAATTCCCCAGACGTATATTGTCGACGACCACAGGGGCATTAAAGACCCCCTTGGCATGATCGGGGTGCGCCTTGGCGCGGAGGTGCATATCGTCACCAGTTCGGCGACAAGCGCCGAAAATCTTCTGCGCTGCGTTAACCGCGCGGGTTTCAAGGCCAGTAAGTCGCTTTTGCTGCTGCAGGTGCTTGCCGCGGGGCGCGCCGTTTTAACTGCTGACGAGCAGGATCTCGGCGTTGCCCTGATAGACCTTGGAGGCGGCACTACCGACGTACTGGTGTATTATGACGGCGCCCCTTATTCGACCTTTACGATTCCCGTGGGCGGCTTTGAAGTGACCAAGGATATTGCGACAATCAAAAGCATTTCCATTGAGGCCGCGGAAAAGGTCAAAACGGAATCGGCCTGCTGCTGGGGACCGTTGATCGAGCACGATGACGACATTCTCGTTCCCGGCGTAACAGGCCGCCCGCCCATGGCGATTCCCCGTTCGCATATCTACGAGATTGTAAAGCCGAGAATGGAGGAAATTTTTGAACTGGTAAAACAAAAGCTGGATTGCCTTGGCCTTACACTGAACGGGGGAGTGGTAATAACAGGAGGAGGCGCCTCGCTTACCGGAGCAGTGGAACTGGCGGGGGAAGTTTTCAAAAAGCCGGCACGCCTGGGAGCGCCGATTCGCTTTGCAAACATGGGAGGATTGATAGACGAGTACCGCGATCCCGGCTATGCTACCGCAATCGGACTGGTGCTGGAGGGCGACAAACGGGAAAATGAAGACCTTACCGAATACGTTCCCCCGGTGCGGCAGGCTGCGCCTGTAAAGAAGACTTCAGGCAGTCCTTTGGGAAATTTTTTCGACTGGATTAAAAATGGCCTTTTTTAGGACATTTACAATAAAACATAATTAAATTGGGAGGAATTTAATGACAAGTCAGATGCAGATTTTTTCGGTAAAGGAGTTTGAGCCGATTGTGGAAGCAGCGTACGCGCATCCTTCGGCTGACATCAAGGTTATCGGCACCGGCGGAGGCGGCTCAAACGCCGTTAATCGCATGATTGAGAGCGGGCTTTCGGGAGTACAGTTCATCGCGGTTAATACCGATGTGCAGGATCTCATGAACAAGAGCAAGGCCGAAATAAAGGTTCAGATCGGAGGCAAGCTCACCGGCGGCAGGGGAGCCGGAGGTAAACCGTTCATCGGAGAAGACGCCGCCAAAGAGGATCATGAAAAGATCAGCGATATTTTGCGCGATGCCGATATGGTATTTGTTACCGCCGGTATGGGCGGCGGGACCGGAACCGGCTCCGCTCCGATAATCGCCAAAATCGCCAGGGACCACGGCGCGCTGACCGTCGGCGTGGTTACCAAGCCCTTTGATTTTGAAGGCGATATAAAAATGCAGCTTGCCGATGATGGAATCAAAAAGCTCCGCGAGGCGGTTGACACCCTGATTGTCATTCCCAACCAGAACCTTTTCAAAATGGTGGACTCAAAAACGACCTACCTTCAGGCCTATGCCATAGCGGACGATGTTTTGCGCCAGGGAGTGCAGGGCATATCCGACCTTATTACCAAAACGGGTCATGTCAATACCGATTTCGCCGACGTTCAGTCAACCATGCGGGGACAGGGCGACGCCCTTATGGGTATCGGGATTGGCAGCGGAAATACCCGTGCGAAAGACGCCGCCGACAGGGCTATCGACAATCCTCTTTTGGAAGACACAAACATCGAAGGCGCGACAAGGCTTTTGGTCAATATTTCCGGCCCCGAGGATATCGCCATAACCGAGATCGATACAATAATGAGCACGATCAAGGCAAAGGCCGATGCCAATGTCGAAATTATCCACGGAATCAATTACGATCCCGACCTGGGTGAAAATATAAAAGTTACTGTCATCGCCACGGGCTTCAATAACAAAAGCGCCGCGCTGGTACAGCGGGATAATCCTGCAGGAAAATCCGGGGTTGCACCTGTCAGCGAAATCATCAGCATTGAGCGTTTTAACGAGATGCGGGGGCAGAAATCGGCGCATTATCATGACGGGTATGTCGGAATTGTCAAGCCAAGGGAATTCAAGGATGACCTGACGGTTCCTGCATATGTACGCAGGCACAACCCCGAAGCGGATGGCAGCCATGCGGAAAAAATAGCCGCCGGCGGAAGGGATGCCTGATACTTGATGAGCGAAGTAAAAAACCTGCCCGAGTTGGAGAGGTTTTGCACGAGACTTGCCGCAGTGGAACGCCGTTCGCATCTGACCGTCGTTACCTACCGGCTGGAATTGTGCCGTTTTCTTGATTATCTCGGGAAAAACGGTTTGGAAATACAATCTGTAACTGCGGATAATGTCACCGACTATCTCGGCTGGCGAAGGGAAGTTGACCACATATCCTCCCGGTCAACGGCAAAGGCAATTTCATGCCTGCGTTCTTTTTTCCGTTTTGCCATAGCCGAAAGAATACGGAACGACAATCCTGCCGCCTTTCTGGAAAGCCCCAGGCGGCGTTTGACTCTTCCTGAAACAATGGACAGGGAAACGGTCGATCGGCTTCTTGCTGCAATAAAAACAGACGACCCGCTGGGGCTGCGGGATCGTGCGCTATTCGAGATGATCTATTCATCCGGCATAAGAATATCCGAAGCGGTAAGCCTGAATGTGCGTGACATTGATTTTAGGGAAGGCATTGCCAGGGTAAGGGGAAAGGGGAACAAGGAACGGCTTGTTGTCTTCGGACAGGAAGCGGCGATGTGGCTGAAACATTATATTGAGGAAGCACGACCGGCCATTGCATCCGGCGGAGGGCGGGGTCCTGCTCTTTTTGTCGGCAGAAGCGGCAGGCGGCTGTCCCGCAAGGGAATATGGAAAAACTTTGCCCGTTACGCCTCACTTGCGGGAACAGGATCGAAGGTACACGCGCTGCGGCACAGTTTTGCCACTGCCCTGTTGAGCGGCGGAGCGGATCTGAGAATGGTGCAGGAACTGCTGGGACACGCAGACCTTGCAACGACCCAGATATACACCCATGTTGATGCCGGCCTGTTAAGGGAAAGCCATCGCAAATATCTTCCCAAACTGGGGAAATCGCCGCCACCTGGTGGTGACGTTCGATTAACAAGCTATCCCGGCGGGATAGCACACCGCATCACGCGGCGTAAAGAAGGGTCGGCCGCCCAGCAAAAGGCAAGTGAGAGTAAACGATGAAAAAAGTCAGAGATACTATTATTGGCATTTTTGTAGTTGGGTTAATCATAGCTGGTGTAATATGGGTTTACAACAATGAGAGGAACAAGGTTCACCGCGATCTGGCAAAACGCATTTCAGCGCTGAGCCCCCGTGGAGGCCCTCCCAATACTATTGAGGGTCTCAAGGAAGCCATCGCCCTCTATGAAGCGCAGATTGAACGCAATGTACAGGAAGGCGCGCAGACAGGAACGTACTGGAAGATACTTGCCATACGGCTTGCCGACCGGGGAATGCACCGGGACGCCCTTGATGCCTTTGAGCGGGCGATTTATTTTAATGCCGAAGATCCGACCCTGTTTTACCTGGTAGGAGAGTCCGCTTCAATTATTGCGGCGGCGACGGTGGGTTTTTCGACAAACGCGGGTACGGAAAAGGAACATTTTTACAGCCTTGCCGAAACATCGTACCTTCGGGCGATACAGTTGGACGCCGGTTACGTCAAACCCCTCCTTGGTCTCGGAATACTCTATACATTCGATCAGGAACGTCTCCGCCCCATTGAGGCGATTATCCATCTTGAACGCTATATGCAGCTTCTGCCAAACGATATTAAGGGGATGTTTGTCCTGGCGCGGGCATACTACATGACCGAGGATTACCAGCGCGCCATTGACTATTACGACAGGATTATCTCAAGAACCAAGGATCCGAAAGTAAAAGCGGAAGCGCAGAATAATATTCAGACTGTCAGGAATATGATGTATGGATGAACGCGGACTGTTGTGTCTGATGATAGCCCGTCTTCCTGAACTCTCATATCAGGAGAAAATCGCCTTGTGTGAATCCCTTGACACAGAGGACGGTCTTATCCGGCAGTCACAGTCCGGTATTGAAGAAATTATTAACCGCCAACTCCGCTCCTTTTGGGACATTACCGCGATCCGGCGTTTGGCGGAACAGGATGAACACAGGGCACGGCAGCGAGGAATACAGTGGGTGTCCTGGCAAAGCCCTGAATATCCGCCGCTTTTGCGGGAAATATACGATCCGCCGCCGGTTCTTTTTTTCCGCGGCCGCCTGCCGAATCCGAACAGGCCCCTTGCCGCAGTTGTGGGAACCAGGAGGCCCAGCCCCCAGGCATCTGCACAGGCATTCGACATTGCCAAAGTTTTGGGATATGCCGGTATTTCCGTTGTTTCCGGTTTGGCGATTGGTATTGATGCAATGTCCCACCGGGGGAATATCGAAGGCGGCGCTTCTACAATTGCCGTATTGGGATCGGGTGTCGATGAAGTGTATCCTGCGATGAACCGGCCTCTTGCAAAGCGTATTTTGGAAACAGGCGGCGCAGTGATTGCCGAATATCCCCCCGGTACCAGTCCGCGCAAGTGGACATATCCGGCCAGGAACAGGATCATTTCAGGCCTGTCACGCGGCGTTGTGATAGTTGAAGCGCCCGAAAAATCCGGCGCGCTTATTACCGCCCGGTTTGCCATAGGGCAGAACAGGGATCTGTGGGTTGCCTCTGCCGGGGTACGGGCAGACGAAGGGCGGCGGATGTACGATTGGCGCGGAACGACGGCTTTGGCGGCGGACGGCGCGGGGATTGCATACTCGGCTGACGACATACTGGGAGCGTGGAATATTGAAATCCCGCCGGCAAGGCCTGAACAAATTCCGGCCGGTGTCGGTCTTACAGCAGCCATAGCCGAATCATTGGGCGTAAAATTGTAAAGGACATAACATGACAGCAAAGACAGCAAAAAAATCATCCGCGAAAAAGGGCAGCCGCGCCGCCGAGAAGAGAATCCTTGTAATAGTAGAATCGCCGACCAAGGCGGTGTCTTTTGAAAAATATCTTGGCGCGGAATACGCGGTGCGGGCATCAATGGGTCATCTTATCGATCTTCCCAAATCCCGGACCGGAGTAGATACGGACAACAACTTTGAACCCGAGTATATAACCGTGCGCGGGCGGGCCAAGCTGCTCAAAGATCTGCTCACCGAGGCAAAAAAATCCCAGATGGTGCTGCTGGCAAGCGACCCCGACCGTGAGGGTGAGGCAATTGCCTGGCATCTGAAAAATGCCATTCTGTCAAAAGTGGAAAATATGAATGTCCAGCGGATCAGCTTTAACGAAGTAACCCCAACCGCCATTAAGGAAGCGGTAGAGCATCCGCGTCCCATTGACGAGGCTTTGGTTGAATCACAGAAGGCACGCAGGGTTCTGGATCGTCTTGTGGGGTACAGCCTTTCTCCGCTGTTGTGGAAAAAAGTCAAGAATGGCCTGTCGGCGGGGCGGGTACAGTCTGTAGCCCTTCGTCTGATATGCGACAGGGAAAAGGAAGTTGAGTCGTTTATTCCCGAAGAATACTGGACGCTGGAAGCGGACATCAAAGCAGGCAGATCGGCCTTTACTGCCCAGTTGATAAAGTGGAACGACGCGAAGCCGGAACTGAAAAACGAAGCGTCGGCGAAGTCGATCATCAGCGTCCTTTCCGGCTGTGACGGTGAAGTGGCCGATATCAGGGAAGTTGAAAGGACTATCCGGCCCAAGCCGCCGTTTATCACTTCAGAGCTTCAAAAGACCGCAGCAAACCGGCTGGGCTTTACTTCCCGCAAAACCATGCAGGTTGCCCAGCAGCTCTACGAAGGCATAAACGTCGGCCCAACCCGCGTCGGCCTTATTACCTATATGCGCACGGATTCGGTTCGGGTATCTGAAACCGCCCTTGCCGAACTGCGGGAATGGATTGGCAGCAATCACCCCAAGGAATTACCCGAAAAGGCGCTGGAGTACAGCTCCGGAAAAAAGGCCCAGGATGCCCATGAAGCGATACGCCCGACATACGTCAGCTATACCCCCGATTCAATCGCCCAGTACCTGAACCGCGAGCAGCTGAGGTTGTACACCATCATTTGGGAACGTTTTGTTTCCAGCCAGATGACGAGTGCCAGGACCCGCACTGTAAGCGCGGATATCAAGGTTGTATCGTCCGGCGGCGAAGGAATATTCCGTGTTTCGGGAACCAAGTTGATTGAAAAAGGTTTTTACCGGGTAATTAAACTCCTGTCATCAAAAGATGAAAAGGGGAATCCCTACCCTCCGCTGAAAAACGGAGACAAGGTAAAAGTCGAAAAATTCCACCCTGAGCAGCATTTTACCCAGGGGCCGCCCCGTTATACCGAAGCGTCGATTATCGACATTCTGCGGGAAAAGGATATCGGCAGGCCGTCTACCTATGCACCAATCATCTCGGTACTGCTGGATCGCTACTATGTCACCCGTTCAAACAAGCAGCTGGTTCCCACCGTGCTGGGGAAGAAGATATGCGAAGTGCTGGTCGAATATTTTCCCCGCTACATAGATGCTGACTTTACCGCCTCAATGGAAACAAAACTCGATGAAGTTGAGGAGAGCAAGGTGAAATGGCCGGATATGCTTAGGGAATTCTGGGGGCCCTTCAAGGCACAGGTTGAAGAGGTAGGCAAAACCCTCGAATCATTCAAGGGATCGCTGGACGAACCGACCGATTATGTATGCGAAAAGTGCGGCAGGCCCATGGTGAAAAAGCTGGGGCGCTTCGGGTTTTTCCTTGCCTGCACCGGCTTTCCCGAATGCAGAAACGCCAAGTCTGTTCCCCTTGCCAAATGCCCCAAATGCCCAGGCGATGTGGTCGTCAGAAAAACCAAGGGCAGGGGCAAGGAATTTTACGGATGTACGAATTATCCCGATTGTGATTTTATCAGTCACTTCAAACCGATTGACAAGAGTTGTCCCAAATGCGGTCAGTTTATGGTGGAAAAGTACGACAAGAAAAACGGCAGCCATAAGGCGTGCATCAACCCCGACTGCGACTATCTGCATAGCGCAGATGCCGATGATGCCGAAGATACCAAAGAAAATGCACAGGAAACAGGGAACAATGAATAGAGAACAGAGAACAGTGAACAGTGAGCAAGTTACTCCCAATTGTTACCTGTTAACTGTTAATTGTCCATTGATCCGTGAGTACCTCTCCTACCTGCAGTCGGTGCGGCGGGTGGCCGTGCGGACGATTGAAGCATACAAAGACGATCTGTCCCGTTTTTCGGTGTATTGTGACAATCACGGAATCGATCCCGGGGCAGCGAATTCCTATCAGGTGCAGGGATTTATTGCAGATCTGAGTTTTGAGGGAATGGCTGCTGCCAGCATAAACCGCAGGCTTTCTTCCATCCGGGGGTTTTACCGCTGGATGAGCAGATTTCACGGGCGCGCCGATAATCCCTGCGATGCCCTTCGCAATGTAAAAGCGCCCCAGAGGCTGCCGGCGGTATTGTGGGAAGACGAAATGGCATGTTTTGCCGAACTGCCGGAAAAAAGGAAAATGCTCTGGCCGGCCAGGGACAAGGCCTTGATAATGACTATGTATTCGGCGGGGCTGCGCATTTCCGAACTGGCCTCGCTTTCCATGAAAATGCTGACGGGAAACATGGAAGGGGCGCGGATACTGGGCAAGGGAGACAAGGAGCGCGCCGTATTTTTTTCCGGCGAAGCGCGCGATGCACTTTCCGATTATCTGCCGGAGCGTACCGCGAAAATCATGTCATCTGCGAGAGAAATAGCGAACGAAGGTTCTTTATTTATTAGTGCGAAGGGGATGCCCCTGTCGGTGCCGGGCATACGCTGGATTATCGGCCAATACGCGCAGGTTTCGGGTATGGGGAAGAATATACACCCCCACAGCCTGCGCCACAGTTTTGCAACGCACTTGGTCAATGCAGGCTGCGATGTGCGGATCGTACAGGAAATGATGGGCCATTCAAGCCTTTCCACAACCCAGCGTTACGCCCATGTTAACATCGAAAACCTGAAAAGGGTGTATGCCAAGGCACATCCGCATAGCCAGAGGAGTCATGGATGAGTATTGAAAAAAAATTCCGGTCGACAACGATCATCGTGGTACGGAAGGACGGCAAGGTTGCAATGGCCGGCGACGGGCAGGTAACCTTTGGCGAGACCGTTATGAAAAACAATGCCCGCAAGGTACGCCGCCTTCTGGACGGCAAGGTACTGTGCGGTTTTGCCGGTGCGACAGCCGATGTTTTTACTCTCTTTGACCGCTTTGAAACAAAGCTCAAGGAATATTCGGGCGACCTTGCCCGCGCGGCGGTGGAACTTGCGAAAGAATGGCGCATGGACCGTATGCTCAGGCGGCTTGAAGCCATGCTCCTTGTCGCCGATGCCGGCAAAACATTTTTGGTTTCCGGCTCCGGTGACGTGATAGAACCGGCGGAAAATGCACTAGCCATCGGTTCCGGCGGCAACTACGCCTATGCCGCTGCCCTGGCCTACCTTGACGGCAGCAGTTACTCGGCAGCGGAAATCGCCGAAAAAAGCCTGAAAGTTGCCGGTAATATCTGTATCTATACCAATATGAGCATAACCCTGGAGGAATTGGCCGGATGATTGAAAAAAATACAAAAAAAGATGATCTGAATAAACTGACTCCCCGGGAAATAGTCGCCGAACTGGATAAATATATTGTCGGCCAGAAAAAAGCCAAGCGCGCCGTGGCCGTGGCGCTGCGCAACCGAATCCGCCGGCTGAAACTTGACCCGGAGCTTCGGGACGATGTCGCCCCGAAAAATATACTGATGATTGGCCCCACCGGCGTGGGAAAAACCGAGATTGCCCGGCGGCTTGCCAAACTTACCGGTTCCCCCTTCATAAAAGTCGAGGCGACCAAGTACACCGAAGTTGGCTATGTGGGACGAGACGTTGAATCGATGGTACGCGACCTTATGGCATCGGGTTTCCAGATGGTCAAACAGGAGATGCAGGAATCCTTTGTCGCCGAAGCGGAAAAACGCGCCGAGGAAGCCCTGCTTGATCTGCTGCTGCCCGGTTCAGGAAAAAAGCCCAGGGCGAAAAAGAATCCTTCTTCGCCGATAGTCAGGCCGATGGGCGCTTTTTCGTTTAATCCCGAAAACGGCGCAGGGGGGAACGTCATCGGCACGGCGATTCAGGTGGGGATACCCGCTTTTTCCGGTCAGGAAACCGGGGACGCAGAAGAAAAGGCAGAAACGGAGAATATTGAGGCGGCAGAGCAGTCCAATGATGAAACCAGCGAGCAAAACAGAACCACCAGGGAAAAATTCAGGACAATGCTCCATGAGGGAAAGCTGGAAGAACGAACCGTGGAACTGGTAGTCAATCAAAATCCCCAGTTTCCCCCCTTTGAAATGATGGGTGTAAGCATGGAAGACATTGAATCCACCATGTCGGGCTTCGCAAGCTTTTTCGGCGGCGGCAAGAAGAAAAAAGTCGTTACCGTCGCCCGGGCGCGGGAGATACTCAAGGCCGAGGAACTGGAAAAACTAATCGACCGCGACCGGGTCAGCGACGAAGCCCGCCAGCGCGTCGAGGAAGCGGGCATTATCTTTATCGACGAGATTGACAAGATAGCCGTTAAGGGCGACCGGGGCGGGGGGCCGGACGTTTCCCGCGAGGGCGTGCAGCGGGACATTCTCCCCATCGTGGAGGGTGCCACCGTCAACACCAAGTGGGGGCCGGTCAATACCGACCATATCCTCTTTATTGCCGCCGGGGCATTTACCGTAAGCAAGCCCTCCGACCTTATCCCCGAATTGCAGGGACGTTTCCCGCTGCGGGTAGAACTGGATTCGCTGGGAAAAGACGATTTTCTGCGGATCCTCACCGAACCGAAGAACGCCCTTACCCGGCAGTACATCGGTCTTCTTGCCACCGAGGGGATCGAAGTGGAATTTACCCCCGATGCGATTGAGAAAATGGCTGTTCTTGCCGCCGATGTCAACTCAAAACTGGAAAATATCGGGGCAAGGCGGCTTCATACCATTATGGAGGCCCTGCTTGAGGAGCTTTCCTTCGAGGCGCCGGACATTAGTCCGGCAAAAGTACCCATAACCGCCGGCTATGTTGACGAAAAACTGGCCGGAATCGTCAAGGATCAGGACCTTGGGCGATATATGCTATAAATAAGGGTTAAATACATGCCGGAATCTGCCGATGTGTAAAGAGAGGGAGTGCGTGAAACTCCGTTTCACGTTCGTTTTAACTGTGCGGCAATGCTGCCGCACTAAATAGAGGTTAATAAGGGAAGAGTTATGAATAGTTTTCAGAAGACCGTTGACATTTTGCATCGTTCCATGAGCGCCCAGGTGGTACGCCGCTCGGTACTGGCCAATAATATGTCCAATGCCACCGTCCCCAACTTCAAGCGTTCAATGGTGAATTTCGAGAGCGAACTAAAACGTGCGCTAGAAACGGAAAAACAAAGGCCGGCACTGGAGCTTGACCTGACCAATTCCAGGCACATTCCCAACTGGCGGGAACGGGATTACCGGGACGTGCAGATTCGGAGGGTATTGGATTACACCAGCACCTACAACAACAATGGAAACAATGTTGATCCTGAGCAGGAATTCATGGCTCTGGTGGAAAATCAGATGTCCTATATGCTCCTGGCCCAGGCCGTCGACTTTCAATTCAGCCAGGTGAATCAGGTATTAAGGAACTAGGAGGAATAAGTGGGATTATTCAGTTCAATTAACATAGCGGCAACCGGCCTCTCCGCAGACCGTGTGCGGCTGGATGTAATTGCCGACAATATGGCAAACGTAAACACTACTCGTACCACCGAAGGCGGCCCCTTCCGCCGCAGCCGGGTTATTATGCGGCCGCGGGTGGATAGCCCCTATTGGCGCTCGCCCTTTCTGCCCCAAAACATGGACAACGGGATTGGGCGCGGTGTGCGGGTTTCGGAAATTCAAAAAGATTTTTCCAAGGAAAATCCCCTGCGTTGGGATCCGACTCATCCCGATGCGATTAAATCCGGCCCTCGGGAAGGGTATGTCGAACTGCCCAACGTGGACATAGTTACCGAGATGGTGGATATGATCTCCGCCTCCCGGTCTTACGAGGCCAACGCTGCGGTAATTGAAGGCTCAAAGGCAATGTTCCAGCGGGCGATGAGCATAGGCGGAAGGTAAGGAGCAATAAATGTACGATATGATTTCCATGCAGCGGACGCACTCCAATCACATGGGACCGCTTGACAGCCCCTACGCGGGCAGCGGCAAAAATATTTTATCACTGGAAAAAAAGATCGGTGCGGAAGGGATTACCCAGGCAGGCGCTTTTGAAACGGCGATGCTCCAGGCTTTGGACAAGGTCTCCGGAGCAAACAAGTTTGCCGAGCAGCTTTCAAAAGAGGCGATTATCAACCCAGATTCGGTGGACGCGCACGATCTCACCATCGCCCAGGCAGAGGCCACCATGTCGCTTGGCATTACACGAATGATACTCAGCCGCATGGTGCAGGGCTGGAGAGACCTGATAAATACGAGATAGCTGATAGAGAGGGGAGGGGAGCATGAACGATTTTATCAAAAAAATTATTGGACACATTACAACACTGTGGCGTAAATGGAGTATGCCCCAGCGGCTGATTCTGATTGGAATTGCCGTTGCGGTGCTTGCGGGGGTTGTTGCCCTGTTTGGCGTATCCTCTTCGCCCAGCTATGTGGCGGTTATCGACGCCCCCATCAGGGACCAGGACGCGCTTGATCGCATTGTGCTGCGGATTAACCATGAAGGGGTACGAACCATCGTTAATTCCGCCGGGCTGGTACAGGTAGCCGACGAAAGTACGGCGCGCCGCATGAGGGCAATACTCATCCGCGAGGATCTTATCCCCACGGGAACCGACCCCTGGGCGGTATTCGACAAAGACCGCTGGACCATTACCGACTTTGAACGGAACGTAAATTTCCGCCGTGCCCATACCCAGATGATCACCGATCACATCAAAGCGATCGATGATGTTGATGACGCCAATGTTGTTATTGAAGTTCCCCAGCAAGAACTGTTTCTTTCAGACCAAAAACCCATATCGGCGAGCGTAATTATCATTCCCAGGCCGGGCAGCGACATAATCCAGAATCGTAAAAAAATTGAAGGGATTCAAAAACTGCTCAAAACGGCCATTGCAGGGTTAAGTGATGACAATATTGTTATTACCGATCAAAGCGGGAATCAGCTCAACGACTTTGATGGTTTGGCGGCATGGGACAGGCAGACCCTTGTTGAACGCGAACAGAAATTTGTTCAGACACAGGAAGCCAAGTACCGGGCGCTGGTTTTGGCGGCGTTGCAGAACACATATACCTCCAACCGGGTACGCGATCTCAATATCAAGATCGACATGGATATGTCCAAAAAGGCCGTCGACACCAAAGAATTCCTTCCCACCGTGTTAAAACAGAGGACTCCCGGCCTTCCCTACGACGACTCGGAAATCGTTCCCTCCGTTACCCGCTCAAGCAGCACGTCTGAAACAAAGTGGGAAGGGACGGGCTATAACCCCGAAGGCCCCTCCGGCGTTGAAGGCCAGACTCCCCCGGCCTTCAAGGATATGTCCAATCTGTACGGCAGAATGACCCAGGAAACCAATGTCCAAAATGAGGAGATTGGCGAGAGGATAACGATGGAAGAACGCAGCCCCCAGATTGATCGCGTAACGGTTTCGGTTAACATCGACGGCATATGGAAAATGAAGTACGACGAGAAACGGAATCCGGTAATTCTTGACGACGGTTCCATTGAAAGGGAATATACCCCCATTCCTGATGACCAGCTTCGCAAAACCACAGAGCTGGTACAAGGTGCTGTTGGCTACAATCCGGCACGGGGCGATCTCGTAACAGTGCGGAATATACCATTTGACCGGATACAGGAATTCAAGGAGGAGGATGCGGCGTATTTCAGGCAAAAACAATTACAGACCACCATCATCGTGATCCTTTCCGGTTTGACATTGTTGCTTGTTGGATTTATAATTGTCAGAATTGTTGTCCGCGAGATGGAACGGCGCAAACGGCTTGCGGAAGAAGAACGGGCACGCCGCGAACAGGCATTACGTGAGAGCGCGATGCTGGAGGCGGAGCAGGAGGGCATGGACGTTTCCATTTCGGTGGAAGAGCGGACACGCATGGAACTTATGGAATCGGTGATCAACCTGGCCAAGGAACACCCGGAAGACTGTGCCCAGCTCATCCGAACCTGGCTTTTGGAGGAATAGCATGAAACAAGTTTCACGTTCCATAGATATGTGCGGCGATGCCGCCGTACCGGGGAGGGGTTAGATGGCAAAGACAAACGCAGCGGCCGCAACCGCAGGCGGCGCCAAGAAAAAAAGCCACAAGGAATATACCGGACGCCAAAAAGCCGCCATTTTTCTCGTTACCATCGGATCGGAACTTTCCGCAGAGATATTCAAGTACCTGCGTGAAGATGAAATCGAAACGCTGACTTTTGAGATTGCCCGCCTTGAAACCATAGACTCAGAGCAGAAGGACGCCATTTTACAGGAGTTCCAGGAACTCATGATGGCGAACCAGTTTATCTCCACCGGCGGCATTGACTACGCCAGGGAGCTTCTGGAAAAATCACTGGGCAGCCAGAAAGCCATTGATATTATTAACCGTTTGACTTCCAGCCTCCAGGTACGGCCTTTTGATTTTATCCGGCGCACCGATCCGGCGCACCTGTTAAACTTTATCCAACAGGAACATCCTCAAACCATCGCCCTGATTCTGGCCTATCTTGAGCCGAACAAGGCGTCGGTTATTCTGCAGAACCTTCCCCACGAGGTGCAGAGCGATGTTGCCCGCCGTATCGCCACGATGGACAGGACAAGCCCCGAAGTTCTCCGCGAGGTTGAACGGGTACTCGAGAAAAAACTCTCCAGCCTTTCCAGCGAAGATTACACTGCGGCCGGCGGCGTCGAGAGCATCGTTGAAATCCTCAACCTTGTTGATCGCGCATCGGAGAAGCAGATCATCGAAGCCCTGGAAGACGAAGATCCCGAACTTGCCGAAGAGATCAAGAAACGTATGTTCGTGTTCGAAGATATCGTTATGCTGGACGACCGGGCAATTCAGAAGGTTATGCGGGAAGTGGACTCCCAGGAACTTGCCAAGGCCCTCAAGAGTGTGGATACCGAAGTTCAGGACAAGATATTCAAGAATATGTCCAAACGTGCAGCTACCATGCTCAAAGAGGATATGGAATACATGGGACCGGTACGCCTCAAAGATGTTGAGGAAGCCCAGCAGAAGATTGTTTCTATTATCCGCCATCTTGAAGATGTCGGAGAGATTGTGGTTGCCCGCTCCGGCGAAGACGAGATGGTTGTATAAAGGATGCATGAAACAAGTTTCATGTTCGGTTATACTGTCAGACCACTTAAAATAAGCGGTCTGGCTAAATAGAGGTTATTTATGGCGAAGGCAGTATTCAGACCGGGAGAACTTCTCGTCGTTCAGGACAAGATGATGATAAGTACTCCCGCCCCCTACGAGGAAGTTGGAGTAGCTGTTACCAGAGAAGAAGAAAGCGAGTATACGCCCGTAGTGGAGGAATACACCGGTCCAACCGCCGAGGATCTTCGCCGTGAAGCCGATGCATTCAGGGAACAATGGAATGCCGAAAAAGAGGCGATGATCGAGGCGGCAAAAGCCGAGGCCAATGAAATTGTTCAGTCGGCTGATGCGGATGCTGCAAGGGCAAGGGAGCAGGGTTCGGAAGAAGCCGGCTCCGTAAAAGCCCAGGCGCAGGAAGAAGCGCAAAGGATAGTGGCCGAGGCGCAGCGGCAGGCGCAGGAAATTGAAGATCAGGGGCGCAAAACCCTTGAGGATGAGCGCAAAGCGGCGGTTGAACAGGGAAAAGAAGAGGGCAGGGCGGAAGGTTTCGCCGATGGCAAGGCAGAGGTAGACCGCCTTATCCAGCGAACCCAGACTGTGCTTGAACGTGCGCAGGACAAGCGGGGAGAAATCCTTACCGAGACAGAACGGGAGCTTATCGAACTGGTGCTGCTTATCTCCCGAAAAGTTATCAAGGTTATTTCAGAAAATCAGCGTGAGGTTGTTGTCGCCAATGTGACGGAGGCGCTTCGCAAGGTACGGGATCGCGGGAATATAATCATCCGCGTTAACCTTGCCGACGTAAAACTTACAACGGACAACAAAAAAGAATTTATCAAAGCGCTTGAAGGCGTGAAGGCGATACAGGTAATGGAAGATACTTCGGTTGATTCCGGCGGCTGTATCATTGAGACAGACTTCGGTGAAATAGACGCCCGTATCTCCAGCCAGCTTGCCGAGCTGGAGGCGAAGATACTGGAAATTTCTCCGATAAGGACAAGGGCAAAATCCAAAGCGCCTGGAAAATCGTAATAATTGTGTAAAAGCAGTGAAATGGAGAGGGGACCATGGAAACCGCTGTATTTGAAAAATATTTTGAAACCGCAGAACGTACCGATCCCATAAAATGCACGGGCAGGGTTACGAAAGTCCAGGGTCTCCTTGTCGAAAGCAGGGGGCCGCTGGCAATTATTGGCGAAATTTGCCGGATTGAGGTTTCCAATGCCTCAATGAGGCAGGGGCAGAGGGTAATACGCGCCGAGGTTGTCGGTCTGCGTGATGAAACCGTACAGCTAATGGCCTTTGAGGAGACTACCGGGCTTGATGTGGGCAGCCGCGTTATTGCACAGGGCAGCCGCCTTGAAGTGCCGGTCTCAAACAAATTACTTGGCCGGGTACTTGATGCGTTGGGGAATCCCGTAGACGGCAAAGGTGAAATAGATTCTGCGGTGATGTATCCCGCGCTGGCAAATCCTCCCGACCCCCTGACACGGCGGCGCATTACCGAACGGATCGTTACCGGAGTGCGCGCCATTGACGGCCTTTTGGCGGTTGGCAAGGGACAGCGGCTGGGTATATTCGCCGGCTCCGGTGTGGGTAAATCGACCCTGCTGGGAATGATTGCCCGCAACACCAGCGCCGATGTCAACGTGGTTGCGCTCATAGGCGAACGCGGCCGCGAAGTGAATGACTTTATCGAAAACGATCTTGGTCCGGAAGGGCTGGCGCGCAGCGTGCTGGTTGTTACCCCGTCCAATTCGCCGCCGCTTGCACGTCTGCGCGGGGCCTATGTGGCGGCCGCCGTTGCCGAATTTTTCCGCGATCAGGGTATGGACGTAATGCTGCTGTTTGACTCGGTAACACGTTTTGCCCGCGCCCAGCGGGAGATAGGACTTGCGGCCGGCGAGCCGCCCGCGACCAGGGGTTACACGCCCAGTATGTTTGATTCCATGCCCAAGCTTTTGGAACGCTCCGGCACTTCGGAGAAGGGAAGCATTACCGGTTTTTACACGATCCTTGTTGACGGAGACGATCTGGACGAGCCGGTGTCGGATACCGTACGCGGTATTCTTGACGGACATATTGTGCTTTCCCGCCGCCTCGCCCAGGCATATCATTATCCGGCGATTGACGTTTTGCAGAGCATTTCCCGTCTTGCCCCGGTGGTGTCGGGATCACAGGTTACCAAAGCTGCCGGCGTCATCCGCCGGAGTATGGCAGTGTACGCCGAAGCCGAGGACCTTATCAACGTGGGAGCATATCATGCCGGTTCCAATCCCGCGATTGACGAAGCCATAACCAAGCATCAGCCCATAGACGAATTCCTCATGCAGGCGATTGACGAACGTTCCGGGCTGCCGACAACATTCGCCATGATGGAGGCAATTTCCGGCGTTCCTATACCGTCGGATGAAATACCCGGCGGCTCTGAACAGGCGATTCCCGATACAATAACAGCAAAACCATCTCCCCCTGCGGACTCAGAGGGTTTTATGCCGGACAGTGTCGCCGCGCTCTTTGCCCGCAGCCTGCAAACCCCTGAATTATGAAGCGGTTTAATTTCGCGCTTGAAAAGGTGCTTGAGCTGCGAAAGTACAATGAACAGGAAGCAAAAGTCGAGCTTGGCCGTGCAATAGGCATCCTCACCGAAATTGAGAATAACATAAAGAGAAACGCGGCCATTCACAGTCGGGCGGTTAGGGAACGCTTTTCGGGAATGTATCCAGACGAAGACGGCGGCCCGGATGGAGCGGTTAACAGCGGCGCGCTTTCCATGCTTTCATGGGACAACTACATTCTCCGCCTTGAACAGGAAGCGGAACGCCTTGAGGAAGAAAAATCCCGGGCGGAACTGGTTGTTGCGGAAAAGCGCAGCCTCTATCTGGAGGCGAGCCGCGAGCTGAAAGTGATGGATAAACTCAGGGAGAAGCGGCAAAAGGAATACCGTGAAGAAATGTTTGCCGCAGAAACCCGCGAGCGTGACGACACCTGGCGTGCGAGGGCTTAATACTTAAATTCACTTTCTCCGATAAACTCACGCAGAATACTGGTGCCTGGCACATACTGGGGCGGTATTGGGGCAAAGTTTTCCAGAAACGACAAAAGCCGCGCAGCCTCGGCGTATTCCGGCTGCCCGGGTTTTACTATTCTTAGTATGGGATCAGCATAGTATTTCAATACGGAGATCTCGTAGTCGAGCGCGGAATTAAAAACGGCATCCGCCGTGTTCTGGTACGGGAAGATGTGTTTTTTCTCCCCTGCCTGCACGCTTGTCCACATTTTTATCGTACCGGCGGCGTCTTTGCCGCGGAACTGGTAATCGCGCACCATGCGGCGCAGCATCCGGTTGTCGCTGGTGGGGATTCTGTTGTGATCGTCCAGATTCAACTGGGTCAGGGCGGAAACGTATACCTTGAATTTGGTGTCGCGTTCTATGCTTGGGGTCAGCGCATCATTAAGGGCATGAATCCCCTCTACAATAAGCACCATGCGCCGATCAAGATGGATTTTCCTGCCGCCCGTACTGCTGCGATTGCCGGTTTTGAAATCGTATACCGGCAGCGTTATCTCTTCTCCCCGGTACAGGGCCTGTAACTGCTCGTTCAGGAAGGGAATATCCATTGCCTCAAGACATTCGTAATCGGGCTCTCCTTTTTCATCTTTTGGAGTCCTGTCCGTTCCCACATAGTAATCGTCAAGGCTGATGGCAATGGGCTTAATACCCCGTACCATAAGTTCAATGGCGAGCCGTTTCGCGCTGGTAGTTTTTCCGGAACTTGAGGGGCCGGCAAGCAGCACCATTTTTACCCGGTCCTTCTGTCCGCAAATCTCTTCGGCAATTTTGGCGATTTTATAGGTGTGGTGGGCCTCGGCTATTCGTATAAAATCGCGGATCGTCCGGCCTGCTACAAGGGAATTAAGTTCGCCTACAACCCGTACTCCAACAATGCGTCCCCAATTTTTGTATTCTTTGTAAATATTGAATAAATGCGGCTCATCGCAGAACGGATCAATGGTCGTACCCCTGCCGGTACCGGGGAACCGGAGCAAAAAGCCTTCCTGATAGGGCATTAACTCAAACGCCGTAAGTATACCGGTACTCGGCGCCAGGGTGTTGATATACAGATCGAGACAGCCGTTACATTCATTGACTTTTATCTGCGATGTGCTGCGCTGTTCCAGAAGCAGTACTGTATCGGTCTGCCGGTTTTCCGTAAATACCTTGATGGCTTCTTCATAACCCAGATATTTGGATGTGATGGGAAGATTAAGGCGGGCCAGTTCTTCCATTTTTGCCTGAAGGGCGGCTACTTCCTTTTCTGTCAAAGGATGATTCTGGCTGAAGGTATAGTAATAACTCCTGCCCAGCGAATGGCCGACAAAGAGACGCCTGTCGGGGTAAAGACTACGCGCCGCAATTCCAAGCAGGAAGGCAAGTGAATGGCGGTAGATCTTGACGCCTTCCGCAGAGGCAGCCGGTACGGGTTCCAGCGTGGAATTGACCGTTAGCCTGGTTTTCAGGGGGCGTATTTCGTTGTTAACCCGCAAAGCGATAACAGTCTCATCAGCCATGCCGTGCTGTGAAAGCAGCTCATCCGCGATGGTTCCGTAGGCGCAGCTAAGGGTCTGTGTTTTTTCCCCGCCTGTAAATGTTATCTGTATCCCACTCATTGTATTTACCTCCTTGGTGCTGACCAGCAGCGTTGGCCGCTATTCACTACTGTATTATCTTGTCAATAATAATATTGACTTCCTCAATCAGAATCCCCGTATACCGTTCAATATTGTCAATGATGTACTGCTGGAGTTCATGGATATTTCCCCCCAGCTGTATGCCGTATGGCACGTCGATAGTGATCACCAGGTTATAGCCCATTTCCCTGTCGCGTACAACGATCTTTTTGATCCGTATGTTCTGATTGTACTCGTCTACGCAATGAATGACCATTTGACTCAGCGCGGATTCGGAGATGATCACCTTTCCCCGTTTTGAATACTCCGGGCGGACAACCGATTTTTCATGGACTTTAGGCGTCGGACCAATGGTTGCCGGCGTTGCCGGGCGCCTGAAAATACGAATTGCATCGTAAAAAATATTGGGATAGCTTCGCTTTACCTCAATTGAGGGTACCGGTATAACGTGCTTACCCTCGATCCGGCGCGTACGAATTGCCTTGTCGATTTCATCCTGGCTGGCAATATCTTCAATTTTGATAATCTTTGCGGGAGGGGGCATTTGCAGCCGCGCCGCAATTTTGTTGACCATTTTTTCCGATGTTCCAAGCACCAGTATTTTTTTTATTTTTTCGCTCTGGAGCTTGCGTGCGATTTCGTCCCGGTGGGATTTTTCATCAAACAGGGCGACTTTTACCGCTGCCAGGAATGTTCTTTCTTTTTTTGCCGAATGGCCTGCGAGTATCCGGTTTTCCTTAATGAGGAGTCCGTCGTCAATGATATATTCGATTCCGTATTTCTGCGCAATCAGCTTGGCACGGAAACTCTTCCCCGTACCGCTGTTCCCTACGAGAGCAAAAACCTTTATTCGTTTGAGTGTAAACAGAAAATCGAAAAACATTTCTGTTTATTATATTGCAGAAAAATAAATCTGTACAGGCTTATCTTTTGTTTTCACAGAACAGCAAAATTATACCTGTTTCGTCCTTCATGTTTTGATTTATACAGCATTTTATCTGCCTGTTTGATGTAATCACTTCCGTTCATATTGTAATTTGCATTGCCGGTTGTAACTCCGATAGAAACAGTGACGTATTCGGCAATTACGCTGCTTTCATGCGGTATTTTGCAGTTTCGTATGGCTTCAAGCAGCCTGTTTGCGACACTAACCGCGCCGTCCTCCCTGGTGTTCGGCAGGACAATGGCAAATTCCTCGCCTCCGTACCTGGCGACAAAATCGTCGGCCCTCGTTGCACCGTGTGTAAGGGTATTTGCGATGATTTTAAGGCATTCGTCGCCCTTGCTGTGGCCGTATGTGTCATTGTAGTTCTTGAAATAATCAATATCGATCATCAAAAGGCTGATCATACCGTTTGAACGGGATACCGATTTTATCAGGCGGCTCAGGTTGTCATCAAAGTACCTTCTGTTGTAAATGCCCGTAAGTCCGTCATAATGAACTTTATCGAGCATTTCGGCAATCGGCGTCGATACATAATGTGCAACGCGGAGAATAACAAGAATGCTAATCCCCAATAGCAGTACCGTTATAATTATCCCCGATGTGATAAAAGACCCGACTGCGTGTGTCTTGTCGCTCAAATGATGGCCGGCAAACAACATTCCGATTACCTCGTCATCGGCGCTTTTTACCGGTGAATACAATGTTAACATATCAATATTTGATATCCTGGCCTGGTCGCTGTAAGTTTTTCCTGTCAGCACTGTCTGGACGATGATATCCGGCGCTTTTGTGCCTGTTGCCCTTGTTCCGTCTTCATTAAGCAGGGTAGTCGCAATGCAGGTATTCTCCCGGAATATTGATACTTCACACCTCTCTGTCATCCTTTGACTGTCAACAAATCCTTCTGTATCCAGGCGGTATCCGATGACTATCACGCCCAGCAAATCCCCGTTTTCGTTGTACACCGGGACACCCGAGCAGGCTACCATGTCCGTAGTAACACCGTATTCAACTGTTGTAGACGGTTTCCCCTCAAGCGCCGATTCAATTGAGTACATACGCGTTACATCATCTCCGTATATTTCAGGAGCATTGACCCGCACAAGCACCTTGCCGGAGGCATCGGCGATGGCACATAATTCTACATCGGTTTTACTGCACAGTTCTGTGGCGCGGCTCATCAGCGCTTGGCGGTTTCCGTTTTCCATTGCCCGCGCAATCGCGTGATCATTTGCGAAGTCAAGTGAGGCTATGCGTGCCTGCAGTTCCATTTTTTCGATTTCTGCATTTATCGCAACTATCGATCGTTCCATTTCGTTGTAAATCGTTTCATCGACAAATCTGGAGAACAGTAAGGCATTGGAGACAAGTATCGACGTGGCTACAAGAACAGCGACAGTTATCATTGGTATCAGTATTCTGGTTCTTATCGTCACAACATCTCCCTTTTACAGCAGTATACTCTTATTTTGTACCTTATTACAATTCCTCTTCGGTCATTTCTTTGGCGGTTTGTGCGGGGGCACTGACCTCCATGCGTATCTTTTCAATTGAGAGGGCTTTGCCGTGAGCACCGATGTCCATGAATACCCCCTGGAGTTCCGGCTTCTCCCATGCGTCCTTTGTCCATTCGGGAACGCCTGTAAGATATTCCTGAATTCGGGAAGCGGTCTCGCAGCCGCCGACAGATTCGGCGCTGCCGGTACGGCCTGCGTCGCAAATGACTGCGGTACCTCCCGGAAGAATACATTCATCGGCGGTTTGCACCCGTGTGTGTGAACCGATGACCGCGGAACAGCGTCCGTCGGCGGCAAAAAACAGGGTCTTTTTTTCGGCGCTTGCCTGGGCGTGAAAATCGATGATAATATACGGCGTTTCCTGCCTGAGCCGCTCCAGCAGTACCGGTAAATGGACAAAGGGACTGTTGCTGTGGAGTCTGCCGAATCCGTTTTGTCCCAAAAGCACCGCCACGGCGATTTTTCCGCCGCCCTCCTGGTTCATGCCGGGAATCTTAAAAATCCGCGAACCGAAACCGGGGGCGCCGGGGTTGAGGTTGTCAGGCCGCAGAACGTAGGGGGTTTTTTCCAGATTTTCGGTCAGGTCTTTTTTGTAAAAGCAGCACTCTCCCAGGGTGAGTACATTGGCGCCCAGTTTGTGCAGATATGCTCCGTGATTCCTGCCCAGGCCGTTGCCTCCCGTTGCCCCGTCCGCGCAGACAATGAGGAAATCCCATGAATAGCGGCTTTTTAATTCCGGCAGGGCTTTTTTGAAGGCATATACGCCGGCCTTTCCCACGATCTCTGCAATGTACAGAACTTTCATGCAGGTTAGTACGCTGTCCCATGATAATAAGCAGGTCCGCTTTTGCTGGAAAGGGAGGAAAGCGCCCGCTCGAATTCAGCTGCGGCACGGTAATCGCCAAGCTCTCGGCAGGTGTCCCTCAGATTATAAAGGGCGTCATAATAATGGGGCATTAGGCTTACCGCCTTCTCAAAGCAACTTCG
>Ga0082212_10003386_pt1 | contig 22620 bp, 15 predicted proteins | sample TergutNt197P3_FD_71548 | JGI IMG/M metagenome (GOLD analysis project Ga0082212, IMG submission 71548) | Neocapritermes taracua P3 segment gut microbial communities from Petit-Saut dam, French Guiana - Nt197 P3 | ecosystem: Host-associated > Arthropoda: Insects > Digestive system > Gut ...
CGAGCAAGACGGTGTGCTACTCTATTCTCTTATCGAGTAGCCACGATTGTTTTTGCCGTAGCATCGAAGAATCGGACGCACTCGGCAACCTTCGGTTGGTTTTTGTCCCAATCCGCCTCGAACTCAATCGAGAAAGGAATCTTGATGCTGTGAGTCGCCACTTCTTTCATCATTTCGACAATGCCGCATTCACCCTGACCAAGAACACAATCGGCATCGAGACCGCCGTTGTTGTTTTTTTTGAGGTCTTTGATATGGAAGCCCGTGATCCGACCTTTCAGTTTTTTGACACATTCGAGCGGATTCAAGCCGCTACGGAGCCAATGTCCCGGATCGCAACACGCTCCCATTCTTGGTCCCAAGTCTTTCAGTTGCTTCAAAACAATATCGGGATCCCAGTATGTGGAATCCTTCGGGTGATTGTGAAGTCCAACGTTGATTTTGTATTCATCGGCACGTTTGTTGACCGCTTCTAACTCGTTGAATCTGGGTTCGGTATTGAGCAACGGAATGTTGAATTCGGCGGCGAAATCGAAGTCTGCCTTGCCGCTTCCGCAAACACCGACGGCATGCATCGTGCAACCGGTTTCGGCGAGAAGGTCTTTCACCCGTTTGAGATGGTCTTTGTTTTCCGGTCGCAACAGATCGGGACCGACGTTGACGTTGATGTCTTTGGACACCTTTTGACCGGTAAACTGTTCGAAACTGGTCGCACCGCACGCCGCCACCATTTTAAGGGCTTCGTCGAAGGGGAACCGGTTGAACGAATAAATTTGCGGACCGATTTTCCAGCCGAGTTGATCGGTGTACTTTCGATCATCGGGAACGGCAATGGCGGCAAACAGATGAGGGGCGAACAGTGCAGCCCCGCCTAGTGCGAGAGAATTTCGCAACATTTCACGACGTGTAATCATTTTTCATTCCTCCATAAGGGTTGAACAACAGAATTGCCGACGGCACTCCGCCTGCAACTGCCTATTTTACACTAATTGCAGTGCAGAAACAACGGGACTTGGTAACGGAGGGGTGCATAAATATTTTCTTGCCCTATTTTGCTTGTATCCAGTATTTTTCCCACTGATCGCAGTATCGCAGTGAGCAGAGTATCGCCATATTGTTGAGTCTGTCCACCTTCCACTTCGGAACGTCCGAAGGTAAGCCGTAACTCTTTCTGCTTATTACATTTACATCAATGGGTGCACATGGATTCGAACCATGGACCTCAGCCTTATCAGCGATTCTGCGCAACAAACAGCAAGAGTGTAAAATGCTTATATGACAAGAGTTTACAACAATTTTTAATTTTGTCAATCCTTGTCAAATATTGTTTTTCTCATGCTTGTTTTACAAGGTTTTGCGGGTAGTCGAACAGGGATATTTTTACCATAGAAGCGATAACCACGGTAACGAGGAAAATGCAGGGTCGTTTGCAATAATACCGGCTAATGCGGCACTGCCGATTGTTTGATGAACACATTCCACTTGGCACTCCTTTATCAGACTTGTTGCATAACCTCGCAATTGCTATCATTACGGGGCTACGGAGGGTATTGTGGCAAATTTTCCACTCCCAGTCAAGGACGATCAATGACACGTATAGAGAAAAAACTAAAATTGTCAGACGACAAATTCAAACGACGAATCGGAACAACCAAACCCGTTTTCCTCATCATGCTCGCCGTCGATGTCACTGAACATCCCATCGAAGGGGATGGTCATAAAAGATTTCTGATTGGTGAATATAGTCAAGGAGGGATACCGTTTTTATCTCCTCACTGCCCCAATTTACCCAAATTAAACACTGCATTGTGAACGGGTAAAAATTTTTTAGTGGCACGCACAGGAAAAAGCCGAAAATTTTTCCAAAATCTTGTCGCAAAATGAATACGTTTGCCCATAAACCCATTGTCAGAGGTTTTATGCCCTGTTACAATCACATATTCATCCAATGACCGAAAGGAGGTCGCTATGAAAAAACAATTCATTTTTTCCCTGTTGCTGGGATTCGCTCTCGTAGGAATGCCCGAAGCCTTGCTTGCGCAACGAAATTCCTCACGTTCCGGTGAGTCGAAAGATTCCCAACCCACCCGGACACAGTCGAACCGTAGCGACACCGCTACCAGACCACCGGCAACGCGTCCGACTCCGGCGGCAACGCAAACGACACGTCCGACTCCGGCGGCAACGCAAACGACACGTCCGATTCCGACGGCAACGCAAACGACGCGTCCAACTCCGACGGCAACGCAAACGACGCGTCCAACTCCGACGGCAACGCAAACGACGCGTCCGACTCCGACGGCAACGCAAACGACACGTCCGACTCCGACGGCAACGCAAACGACGCGTCCGACTCCGACGGCAACGCAAACGTCGCGTCCGACTCCGGCGGCAACGCAAACGTCGCGTCCAACTCCGACGGCAACGCAAACGTCACGCCCGACTCCGACGGCGGAGCGACCAACGTCGGTGCCGGTAAGACCGGTGCGTCCGAATGCGCCAACGGAACAACCGGCGGCAATCGAAACGTCAGCACTGGGGGCGGAACGACCGACGACAAGACCGACTCCAACGACGGAGCGACCAACGACACGTCCAACTCCAACGGTGGAGCGACCAACGTCGGTGCCGGTAAGACCGGTGCGTCCCAATGCGCCAACGGAACAACCGGCGGCGGCAATCGAAACGTCAACACTGGGGGCGGAACGACCAACGGCAAGACCGACTCCAACGACGGAACGACCGACGACAAGACCGACTCCAACGGCGGAACGACCGACATCGGGATCGGCAAGACCAATGCGTCCCAATGCGGCGACGGAGCAACCGGCGGCGGCAATCGAAACGTCAACACTAGGTGCTGCTCAAGATGCGGCAGCGGCAACTGGAAATTATTCGACGACTTCCGATATTTCGAGAGCCGGTGCGAACGATTCTCGTGGTTCGATTCGTCCTTCCGGCGCACCGGGCGGCAGAAATCGTGTTGATCTCCGGGATCAAAGCGTTTCGCGTACCATCGTGAATAATGTGAACGTTAGGGTCCAAAACAACTATTTTGCAACGCCTCGTTACTCGTCTATTTTCGATGACCGATGGTATCGGAACTATCCCAGTGCGTGGTATCGTCCCCTTCCGCCGAGAGTGTGGTGGCAGCCAGCACCGGCTTGGGGTTCGACATGGCGATGGTATTCCGCCGGTTTCTTCACGGGATACTTGGTCAATAGCGCGTTGACTCCGATTCCCTATCACTATGGTACGAACGTCTATTATGCCAATGACATGGTTTACGTGAACGGTGAACCTTATATTTCGGCAGATGTGTATTATGCACAAGCCGCAGAAATTGCCGCTCGTGGTAATCCGCAACCGATTCATATCGTTGTCCAAACGGAAACGGTCAAAGCCGAGCCGCCGCAAGAGGAGTGGATGCCGGTCGGAACGTTTGCCGTGTTGAAAGACCCGGAAGTGACGGAAACGTCGATTATCGTTCAGTTGGCAACGAATAAGTCGGGACACATCGCCGGCAACATGATCAACATGCAGACCGACGAGACGTTGCCGATTTATGGGGCGGTTGATCCCGAAACGCAGCGGGTGGCGATGCGAGTGGAGGGGCGCGATGAAATTGCGGAGTGCGGACTTTGGAATTTGACACAAGACACGTTGGCAGTTCTTTTGCATGTCGATGACAAGACGACGGAGGAGCGAACGTTTGTCCGCTTGTCTGATCCCGACCAAGAGGAACTCGCACCATAGAGTCATAAGAACAAGAAGAAATCAAACACCATGTCTATCGACATGGTGTTTGCCCTGAACTATGATGCGTAGTTTACAGGGCAAAAACGACCAATTTATAGCAAGGTTCGATAAAACGATGAAAGGCATCCACTCGCTCTTCGGTAGTATGGTCTTCAATGACACGGTTATGCAGGCACGACTGCCGGAAAACATTTACAAGGCATCCACTTGGAACTCGATGTCGTTGTCAATGCCATGAAAGATTGGGCAGTCGAAAAAGGTGTAACCCACTTTACGCACTGGTTCCAACCGATGACCGCGCGGGCGGCGATTGCATGTTGACGGTGTTTTTACACTAGCGTCCGATCATAAGTCGAATAGTGTCAACTGGTTAGGGTTAGTGATCGCCTTACGACTTTCCGATCCTCCCGAAGGTCGCAACGGATGGACACTCCGACTCCTTGCCGAACGAATCGTCGAACTCGAAATCGCTCCGCAGTGTAGCCCCATGCGGCACGGGCAACTACATACATCCTGATGTCCCGATATTCCAATGTCCCTTAAAGATCGTTCACCAGAAAAGCGTTTTTGATGTGCTCAATTTGCGGCAGTTCTCCCGGCGGCAAAACGACCGAAACGACATCGAACCGCACCGGCACAGTCCACAATCGACAAATCGAAATAAATCGATTTGCCATCGCGATCTGTCGCCGTTGCTTGTTCTCCGAAACGAATTGGTGCGGCGAACCAAATTGGTCAGTTTCTCTTGTCTTGACCTCGATGAACACCAGCGTCTTTTCCCACTTTGCAACGAAATCCAATTCCCCTTCGGGAAATCGGATATTCCGATGCAAAATCGTGTATCCTTTGGCAACGAGATAATGTGATGCCGCCTCTTCACCGGTGCGTGCTAGTTGGTCTTTCGGTTTTTCGGAGAGGCTTTGCCGTGTTGAGGGGAACTTAATCCATCGGCACCGTTCAAGCGGGTCGGACGATAACTGCGACCGTATTTGCTGTCCCCATCGGATAAGCCGGTTCCAGAATGTCATCAGGCAACCTTGCGTTGCAGGGGCAATGGAATCGACTCGTTGACACTGTCAGCAATCGGAAAAGCCTCTAACATGCGACCGTCGGGGGCGAACACTTTGAGTATCTGATCCGCCGCCGACCACACCGCCGTAAAGTCCAGTGCGGTAAAGCGATAGCCGAAGAAGGCATCGCCAAACAACAAAATCTGTTGAGTGATTGCCGTATCCGAAGGAACTTGGAATTTCTGCGCAGATTGCCGCGCGTGTTGCATAACTGTATCCATTCCTAGCACGTTGCCCATCGTATTTCCTTCCACAGTTTTTGTAATAAAGACCGATTGTAACGATTATATCGGCAAATTTTTTGCAAAAATTGAGGAAAAATACCGGCTGTACCGGCTAAACACCCACATTCCGCCTTACTGCGTTTCCTCTCGGCGTATGTCGCTGGACGAAATGTCCATCGTAAAAACCGATGGAGACACATCATCGCAAAGACTACGCAACATATCGGGAACATTCAACGTGTCCATCGATTCCAAACCGGTCTTCGATTCTCTGGCAAAAACCAGAAACCGGCAATTACAGAACGCAATCGTCCGCAAAATGTCATGGAGTTTATGCACGTTTTCGTAGTAAAACCGCAAATCGGCAAACCGCTTAATCGTGTCCGCCCCAACGACAAAGGTGGTTCCCTGAAACAACTCCGCTTTGCTCACGAATAATGGCGTTTGCGTGAGCCAAACCGCCTGACCCGGCTTCGCTTCGTCAATCTGTGCAAGGCGATGTTCCAATTCAATATAGTCAAACGGCGGTTTATCGACATTCTGAATCGAAATTTCCAGAACAACTTTTTCTTGCAAACGTTGTTCGGCGATGTTGATCATTTCCAGATGTCCTTTGTGAATCGGACTAAACGAGCCGGGAAAAATGGCTTGCGTATATTGGGCACACTGATTATAAGGATGAACAGAAGCGGCAATATCTTCGCTGGCAATCGCATGACGAATACCCCCTTTTGTCCAAAGAACAGCACCGAGTTTACCGAAAAAGAGATCAACCAAAAGCGGAGAAGCAGCCGCACACTCTCCCCGGACAATTTCACCCGGCTTCAGTTGAAGCGGAATGTGTTCATGGAGCGGATAATCGTTCGATGAACTTTCGATGAGGGCGGGACTGATCGCAACCTTGCTCTCCGTATCGGTGAGCGAAGGGGGCGGCGTGTGTGTTCCGATTCCCTGTCGGGCTGTTTCGATGGCGTTCAAAATCAAATCAGCAACGAGACGCTCTTCTTCCAAACGTGTTCGGGAATCCTTTTGAAGCAACAGCGAAAACTGAACCGTTTGCTGCAACGTTTGGACGGCGACGTGAATCCGGTGTTCCCCTTCTTTCTGCCGATTCGTAACAAGCGAAGCGGTGCAACCGATTCCCATAACGTGTTTGAAAGCCCCAAATTCCTCCATGTCAATCGGCTGCACAAAGTTTGTCGAACGTATGACGGCAGATTCGGTGATGTCTTCAAATTCGTGGGAAACGTCAACGTTTCTGGGAGAGACACGTTCGATGTCGACGTATCCTCGTTTGCGTAGGGCTTCGGAACGTAAGATTTGCTGGGCGTGATAGAATGCCGTCATCGCCAAAGTCCGGGCAGTCCGCGAACAGCAAAATTGTTCAGGAACACGTCCGATGTAATTGCTGATGGACTCGTAGGAATACGGAACTGCCGCTTCGATGAGGGTGCGTGAACCGCCCGGCACGGTGAGTAGGTCTCCTAACAGGAGCGTTCCGCCGCCGGAGAGTGCCGCAACGAGTTGCGTCGGCGACTGGTGCAATGCTTGGACACAATCAATTCGTTGTTTCTGATAAGGATCGGAGGAAGGAACCATAGATTAAGTGAGGCATCAACAATATGGGGGACTATTTTACGCTGTTTTCCCCCATTCGGCAAGCCCGTGTTTGCGAACGAACGATGCACCATGAACAAATCAGCGGACGACGATTTTTATGGTTACAAAAATCACGCGGTGATCGACGATGAATATCTCTTTTTCGGGACGAGGTTTTATATTTCGACCACTTGACGGAACGTGTCCCGTTTTTTACAATGAAGGGCGTTGTTTCACACTAAACGTCAACCATTACACAGAAAGGATAACACATGAAACGTATTGCTACACTCCTGTTGGTACTCGGAATCTTGGCAGCCGCACAGACCGTTGCCTTCGCTCAACTGACCGACGAAATGAAAAACGATGGTTGGGTCTCGATCTTCGACGGCAAAACCCTCGAAGGATGGAAATCAAATGAAACCACCGAAGGTTGGAAAGTCGAAGACGGCAGCATCGTCGGATTCGGTAACCGAAACCACCTCTATTTTATGCAGGAATACCAGAACTTTGAATTGAAGATCGATGTTAAGATCAACAAGGGTGGCAACTCCGGGGTCTATATCAAGTCGCAGTGGCAGGACGCAAACTGGCCCACCACCGGTTTCGAGATGCAGGTCAACAGTTCGCAAAGTGATCCGCAGAAGACCGGCACCCTGTACAACATCATCAAGATTTACAAGGCACCGCACGGTGATGACGAGTGGTTCACCTATCACCTCACTTGCCGAGGAAACACGTTGGATGTCCGCGTAAATGGAGAACTGCTCTACACTTATGTCGAACCAGGCAGAGCACAGGGAGCAGGAAGACAGGGAGGACAGGGCGATCAAGCACCGGCGATTACCGAGCAAAACAAACGGATCAGTCAACGGGGACACATTGCTCTGCAACAACATGATCCGGGTAGCACCCCGTCGTTCAAGAACATCTTCGTCAAGAAGTTGGACTAGTACACGGTTTCCCAGCACCATTTTCTTATTATTGTTTTCGCTCAAAGGCACAAAGGATTTTTTGGACATTTCAACTCCTTCGTGTCCTTTGTGCGAAAAGGAAGCTTACATGCGAGTACAGCAGATTGAAATTGCAAACGGCGAACCTTGTCCCCATTGACGGAATCGGCTTTTTTTATAGAATAACGGCGGTTCGTCCTGTTTTCAGAAACGATTATGAGAAGTACCATCGTGGTCGGGGTAAGTTTGATTCTTGCCTCCACAAGTTGCGTTTTGGGGTTTGCCTTGATTGATCCCAGTCAGCATATTGGTGCGATTTTATTTCCGCTCGCCTGGCTCATTTACCTCGGTTTTGGATTTTACGTGATGTCGCCGTTAGAAAAGGATAAACCGAGTTCCGATAAACCGTAACCGAAACACAAAAACAATGCAAACGATTACGATAGATTTACCGGATAATGTGAGCATTCCACATGCTCGGACGTTCGTGTTGGAAAAATTGCACGAGGCGGGTTTTCTCCCATCAGAGCAAACGGAACCGACTGTCGAGGACGAAGTGGATGACGATTCCGATTCGTGGTTCACGCCGGAAATGCGAAAACAAGCAAAGGAAAACCGGAGACGTTTGGAGGAAGAGTTTCGCAGAAATCCGCCGCCGTTGAGTCACGAAGAATTTTTAGAATTACTACTCAATTTTCCGGTTGCCGATGAAGAAACGATTAAAAGACAAGATGAAGTCAGGGAGCACATGAGACAATGGAAAATACCGCGATGATTGATGCCTGCGTGTTCATTGAACATTGGCGTTCAAAGAACAAGGAAGGCACATTACTGGCAAAATTGCATCAACAACAGCGAAAACTCTATGTTTCTGCGGTTGCCAAATACGAGGTGCTTGCCGGAGCCGACAATGAAGATATGAAAGCGTGGTATCAACTATTCGATAACGTCATTGTTCTTGCTTTCGACGATGTAACAATAGACTATGCACGAAAAATTTACCGGCAATTAAGACAAGAAAACAAACTCGTTGACACTACGGACATACTCATTGCCGCAACAGCAATGACCAACGATTTGCCGCTCGCAACGTTCAATCGAAACCATTTTGAACGCATCCGGGGCTTGCGAATGATATAACTAACCTTTAACCCTTAACCAACTTTTTTTAACTTATGGAAATATCCGCTGCAACAGTAAAAGCATTTCGGGACAAGACGGGACTCCCGATGATGGACTGCAAAAAGGCTCTCGTCGAAGCCAATGGCGATGAGGAAAAAGCCATCGAAATCCTGCGAAAATCGGGAGCGAAAACGATGGCGGCTCGCACTGACCGGCAAACCGAAGCAGGACGAATCGCCCTGTTCGTCGATGCCAAGAAGAACGTATCGGCAATGGTCGAACTCCTCTGCGAAAGTGCGCCGGTCTCCAATACCGAAGAGTTTATCGCTCTCGTGAATGGACTCGCCGAACAACTGGCAACCGGTCCCGGCGCGAAAACGGCGGAAGAACTGCTCGCCCAGCCCTTCCCCGGCAAGCCCGGCACAACGCTCCAACACTTTTACGATGACCTCGTCAACAAAATCCGCGAAGTATTCAAACTGACCCGGATTAAACGAATCGAAGGTCCCTGCGGTGCTTACGTGCATCACAATGCGGCGATTGGCGTGTTGTTGCCGCTCGAAGGAACGAACACTGAACTCGGACGAGACATCAGCATGCACGTTGCCTCGATGAAACCGGCGGCATTGTCGGAAAATGATGTTGATCCGGCAATCGTCCAGAAAGAGCGAGAGATGATCCTGACGGAAGTCCAAGAACAGAGCAAAGGAAAACCAGAGAATGTCCTGCAAAAGATTGTGGACGGCAAGATGAAGGCGTTCTTTGCCGAGCGGACACTTTTGGGACAGCCCTTTGTCAAGGACAGTGCGAAGACTGTCGCCCAAGTTTGCGAAGAGGGAAAGATCAAGATCAAAGAAATGATCCACTGGGTTTTGGGACAAGGTTAGATTTAGCCGGTACTCCGGGTCAGATTGCATCAAAACCATAATACCAACCGGTCCTCCAGCATACCGGGAAGACGGCGGTGTACGATTCTGCTGATCTCTCTATCGGTGCAGCGTGTACTGAAATGCGAACCGATAATGAGTTCATTGCGGAATAAGTCTCGGCGCTCGATAATATCGTCCAGATGAATATGTCCGCGTCGGTGAATTTTTTCCGTCCGGTGTCGCTTGGCAACAAAGGATAATTCCATAATCAGAATGTCCGCCTCGTACATAACCGGATTGTCATCGAGACCTTTGGGCGTACTATCCCCAAGATAAGCAACACGGGGAAAACGAAATTCGGCAGAAACCTGATGACCCGTAATCGCCAGTTGCCGAATTTCTAATTCGGAGAGCGACCGGTATTCTTCTTTAAGACGTTTTCGTCGTTCCCAAACGATATAGCCGACCGAAGGAATCGAATGATCTGTCCGCACCACACTCACGACATGTTCGCGGGAAAGTTCGTATTCTTCTCCCGGTTTTACGCCGATCAATTCGCACGGCAAGCGTCCGTGGTCCAAATACTTGTACACATCCAGCAGTTGTCGAACCCGGTGGACAGCATAAGCTGGCAGATAGATTTTCGGCGGTTCCATTTTCATCATTCTCCGCCGAGCAACGTAAGCGGGGAGTGCCAGCAGATGATCCATGTGCGTGTGCGAGAGAAACCATTGGGGGGTTCCCATGAACGCCCAAGGTTGTCCGCCGAGATCGAAGCCGAGTTTCAATTCGGGAATCCGCCAGTATGTTTGCATGGCGGCGCGGGAAAAGCCCTCTACGGTCAGCCCATTAAACGTTAACTGTCGATATGGCGGATCGGTATAGTATTGCTCTGCCCATTCGATGTTCATAGAGGACATTGTACCAGAATTTTTTGATCGTTACTGCCAGGGTCGTGCTCTATTACCATGTCCGTCATGCAGTACACTTCTCAATCAAAATGACAATTTGCCGCCGTTTATGGTATAACATTGCACAATTACCCTCTACCATCGCAACCCGCCATGAAAAACATCCTCCCTCTCTCGATTTTTCTGGTTTCGTCTTTCCTCGTTACCGCCGCCGCACAAACGAACGAACCGGCGACACAGCCGCCGGCTCTCGACGCTGAACGGCAAGCGCAACAAGTCGTCGAACGCTTCTGGACGCTCCTCGAAAAAACGCCCCGACGCGGCACTTCCCTCGACCGAGTGTACGGCTATCACGTCGATACCGGTCGCCTCGAAGACCTGACGAAACGCTGTCGGGAAGCAACCGAAAAAACTCCCGACGATGCCAAAACATGGCTGCTCCTCGGTCTCGTTCTCTCTCGGCGAAATGATGATGCGGCAACCATCACGGCACTGGAAAAAGCAATGACACTCGACACCACCGATTTGCTCGCTCCGTTCTATCTCGGTGAAACGTACATTGCCCAGGGGCGACTCCGGGATGCCGCCGAAACTTTGGAAACCGCCCTGCAACGGGCATTGGAAAGTCTCCAAAAAAACACGGTAGACCGTCGACCGCCGGGCGACGGCGACAAGGCGGTGTTAGGAAAAGACGTTTTGGCAATTCTGCAAACGCTCGGCAGAGTGTACGAACGGTTCGGCGACCGGGAAAACTCGACCCGCGTCTGGGATAAACTCGAAGAACTTTTCCCTGGCGACCGGGATATTTTGGTGCGGATTGCCGAAACACTCGAAGAAGAAGGACGATTCGACGAAGCGTTCAAACGCTATCGCCGACTTGCCGAAACGGCAAAGAACGATAACTTCGCCAAAGTCCAATACACGTTGGCGGCGGCGGACATCAAGGTTCGGCTCGGCGACAAACAGGGTGCCATCGACGACTTTGAAGCATTGTTGGAAGAACTCTCCGGCGATAATTGGCTCTCCCGGTCAATCCGTGATCGGGTCGAACGCATTTTCGTTCGGCAAGCCGACTACGCCGGTCTCGCCGGTTATTATCAGAAGCGGCTCCAAAAATATCCGAACGACCTCGACACCATCCGCCGGCATGCCATTGCACTGGTTCGGCTTTCCCGAACCGATGAGGCGAAAGAACTCCTTGCCGAAACATTGGAAAAGGCACCGTCGAACGTCCCGCTTCGGCTTGCCCTGATTGACCTGCTGGTTGCAGACCGGGACTTTGAAGCGGTGGACAAACATTATGCGAAGATTGACGAACTCGAACCGAACAATCCCGACCACGTTTCGCAATGGGGACTGGCGGTACTCGAAAACACGAAACTGGAAGAACCGGCACGGAAAGCGGCTGCCATCCGAATTTGGAGCCGAATCATTACCGCTCGACCGGACGATCCGGCAATTCTCATCGTGGTTGCCGACTTGGCAAATGCCGCCAAGATTTCCGACGAGGCAGAAAAACTTTACAAGAAGGCAATCGAATTGCGACCGAACGATCCGAGTTACAAAGAGTACCTCGGCTATTTCTATCACCATCGTAACCGCAAGGAGGAGGCAATCGCCACGCTTCGGCAAATTGCGGAAGGTAATCGGCGTGGTAATCTTTCGCAACTCGGCGGTATTCTCAAATCGCTCGGCTATGTGGAGGAAGCAATGACTGCCATGAAAGAGGCGGTCTCGCTTGCGACCGATGATTTTGAACTGCGGATGCAATATGCCGAACTCCTCTTCACGAACGACAAAACCGAAGATGCCGAAAAAGAGCTTTTGGTAGCCGAACAGTTGGCACTGAACAAAAGCCGGAATGGAGCGCAGCGCAATGACGGAATCAACGAGGAATTTTCCCGATTCCTGCACGCCTACACACGGTTGCTCCAAACGACGGGAAAACTCAACGCAACCGCCGACACATTGGCAAAAGGCACGGTATCGGCAACCGACTTCTGGCGATTGGCAACGTACCAGACGGCACTCGGTTTGATGGGGTCCGCAACGGAGTCGATTGAAAAAGCAATGGAACTGGCACCGACCTCGAACATTCTGCTCGAATCGGCAGCAAGTATTTTCGAGAAGGGGCATGACCAAGTGCGAGCGGCGGCAATTTACGAAAAACTTGCCAATGCCGACCCGCAACGCCGTGTCGAACACTTGAAACGACTCGCCAATCTGCGCAGGGATTTAGGGGAAATGGATCAGGCAATCGAAACCGCCCGACTCGTGATGGCAACGGGAGCAGGCAATGCCGCCAATAGCCGATTCTATGCCGATATGCTCCTCTCCATCGGACGGCGAAAAGACGGTATCGAAACGCTCCGCCGGGCGGTCCGACTCGATCCTACCGACACGACGACGCTTTCCTCGCTGGCGGAAGTGCTGTTCGATTCCAACGAAATCGACGAAGCCCTCGAAATCCAGTGGCGCATCTTTGAACGCACAGAAGACTTGCAAGGGAAAATCGGTGCCGTTACACGAATGTCAACGTACTATCAGCAATCGCAGCGGTTCGACCAGTTGATCGAGCGGCTCCGGCAGGCTTCTATCGATGCCGCCTCACGCCGGGAATCGGCATACTGTTTGGCGCAGGCTTACGTGACGGTTTCCGATTACGAACAGGCACGGCAAACGTTGGAAATGCTCCTCCTCGGCGGCGATGAGAAGGAAACCGACGACACGTTGCTCTTGTCGCAGTTGTCGAAAATTTCGGAACTCCAAGGAGATGTGCCGACCGCCATCCGGTATCAGGAAATGCTCTGCGACCAACTGCAAAGCGGAAAGCAGGCGGCACAGGAAAACGAGCGGCTATTGTCGCTGTATCAGCAAAGCGGCGAAAAGGAGAAGGCGATGAATCACGTCCTCAAATTTTTCGTTGACAAAGGGGACTTGCGTGAACAGATTCAAGCGATTGATGATCTCCTCTCGCGTGAAGACTACGAATCCGCTCAAAAGATTTTAGACCGCATCGAAGGCAAACAACCCAACCAGTGGGAAATCTTGTACCGGCGGTTGATGTTGGAGTATTGGCTCGGCAACTTGCAAGCGGCAACGCAAACGGCACAAAAAATCCTTGCGTTGGAAACATCCAGAGAGGAACTCTCGGCGAAAAAACAACACGCCACACAAAAGACCACCACGACTGCACTCACGCCGCAACAACAAGCGATGAGCCGCATGTACGGATCGAACTACCAAGCGTGGGGGTTCAGCGATAACGATAGATATGGCGGCGGTTACTATGGCGGAATGAGTTCTTCGCGTCAACTGGTGTGGCAGCGTTCTCATTCGGACTTGATGCGGATACTCTTCCGGGAAAAGTTGCAACTCGAACGTTATTTCTATCAGCGGGGTTCCTCCATGTCGAGTGCAGAGCCGCCGAAACCGCAGTGGGAGCCGGAGTCCTTCGGCGATGCAAGGTTCGCCGCCGCCGTTTGGCTCGTCCGAATCGCTTTGCAAGAAGAAATTGCCGACTTCCGGGAAAAGAATCCGACCGAAGAAGGAGAGCAGGAAAAGGTCGCCTCGGAGCAGAACGGCTTGAAACTCGACCGGTTCGTCGAAGCGATTGACGCATGGCGCAAGAATACGCCTGCCGATGCAACCGATGTTTCTCGAATCGAGGAGCGGCTCCGATTGGAATACTTTTTCCAGCAGTGGTTTCAGGTCGTCAGGCAGTCCGCGGCTTCCTTCCCCGAAGGAGATTATGCGAAATTGCTGTTCACGTTGGAAGACAGCGGATCGACCGAGGTAGGGCATCGACCGCTGGGCGATGCCGTCGGCGATAGCCGACAGGAGGCACCCACGACAGACTCGAGTGCGGAGAACCGCACGTTGCCGCCCGGCGGTCGGCAACCTACCTTGTCTCAAACCGGTGAAGCCGCAACGCAAGCCCTTCGCTCCCAACTGGAACACAAACTTGCCATGAAAGGGGAAAAGGAATGGTTGCCGATTGCTTATAATACGATCTTGCGGGAAATCCTGTCGAACCAAGTGAACGTGCTCACGCAGTTCGACATCGAAAAGGAATTTTTAGAGGCGGCAAAAAATGCACCGGATTCCTTCCGGGAAAAATATAGCGAAGAGCAGATTGCTCAAGCGGCAAAAATCATGCCGCAAATGATCGAGATGACGCAAAAGCTGATGACGAGAGGAACTTCTGACGCATTGAGTACCGATCAAAAAGTGGAAATGATTTTCCAATGCTGGGAGCACGCCGTCGAGTCGGCGGCTGACATTAACAACCGCCCTCAACTTGCCAGTGTACTCAGTACCTATCCGGCACTGTTGCGTCATCTCAAACAGATGGGACGCGATGCGGATGCGGCTAAATTGGAGACACTCGCCGAAGGGTCCGCCGAGCAAAATGCGTTTATCGCCATGATCATCGCACAATCTTTGATGACGGAGACAATGCAAGTCGATTCTCCACCGGACTTCATCGGCAGTATTTTGGCGTTAAGGAATTCCACCATGATGTCCCCCGATGTCATGGCACCGTCACCGGAAGATGTGGCGGCAATGCAAAGGTTTAGTGAACTCCATCCGGGAGTCAACGAAATGTTTGCCGCTCTCATCGACACTTCTCGCGGCGGCAATGTTGTTCTTGCTCTTCCGCAATTTGAAAAGTTCCAAGCCGGCATCGAGCGGGTGAAAAAGGCAATGCAGCAGGTCAACGAAATGGTACAAACGACCCCGCAGGTGCCGAATGTGTCGTACAGTGCATTCCAATCACCGATGCTGATCGACAATTTCATGATGCAGTATCTCACCCGTGTCATGTCATCCGTGCAGGATGTTACGGGTAACGGAATCAATGTCATGCAACCGCAACGAATAATGACATCGGGTGGGGTGCAACTGGTGATGCCCACTGCCATCAACCCGGCTATGTTACCGGGAAGCGAAACGGAAAAGAAAGACGAAAAGAAAAAAATCACGCCGGAACAGTTGGCACGCATTGCCGCCGCCGAAAAGGAGTGCTATCGTTTGCTCGACTATTACTTCGAGCAGATGAGTGAGTTAGGAGAGCCGCCGACTGTGTCGGCGCAAAACGCAGCCGCAACCCAGAAAAAACCGGCGTTACCGAGTCTGTTGAGTTACAAGGATTACTTCGACCGCAACCGAACGCTTCAGAGTTACGACTTGAACAATATCCTGCAAGGGGGACCGCAAAGCCCAATGGTGGTGCGCCAAGTGATGCCGACGGGACAAACGCTCGTCGCGGCGGCTAATTTCTTCAAGATGATTGATGAGGTTTTGAAGGGGAATGACCACCCCGCCCTATCGGGCACCCCTCCACAGGAGGGGAATAATAATCGTCCCTCCGAAGGAGGGGTAAATAATTCCCCTCCCGTGGAGGGGAGGAATTTTGCGCAGCAAAATTCCGGGGTGGTCACACCGGTACAGGACGTAAACAAAACGAGCCATTCCCAACGTTTCAACACCTACCTCGACGCAAAAGCCGAAAAGGGAACCGACGGCGATAAAAACCGAATCGCCGATGCGCGAAAAATGATCGAAGCACAAGGTACGACAATGCCCGGTGGGGGTTATGGTCCCGCAATTATCACCGGCGTATCCCAGAGAGAGGAACTCGATGTCGATAAAATGATCGCCGAACTGGAAAAGGAAGAAAAAGAACTCGCTGAAAAGGGGGAAAAACTCGATTTCCGAAAGACGTTTGCTCTCGTTCTTCTCCATCGGCAGAAAGGGAACATGCTCAAAGCCGTCGAGTATCTCGACTCCTTAACGATGACGGCATCGGGAGACATCCGCTATCGGGAACAGGTCGTGCTGAAATTGTTCACCGGTATGTCCGAAAATCCGGCAATGAAAAAACGGGGGGAACTTGCCGTACAACGGTTGCTCAACTATCAACTGAACGGTGCCGAAATGAAAGACCTGCGGCAGGCACTGCGGATTCTTGGACGCAACGAAGAAGCGAACAAAATCCGCGACCGGATGCTGGCAACCGTTACCGATATTCAGACGCAGTATGAACTGCTCAATGAACTGCGCAATGATCCCGATAAGGAGCGCACGACTCAATTTGCGTTGAAAGTGTTCCGTTCCCCGGCAGTGCGCGGGGCGGTCAGCAGCGGCAGGAATGATTTTTCCCGCGCCGTCCGCGACCGAGCATTGGATATTCTGCAAGCCAACGGCAAACTTACGGAAATCGTCGAGCAAATCGAAGCGCAGTGGCGAAGTTCTCCCGGCTCGATTGACATCATGACCGCTCTCGCCGACATCTACAACAAGGCGGGTCGAAAGGATGAGGCAAAAAAGATTGCTCTGGAAATCGGCGAAAAAATGACCGATGACGGAGCAAAAATGCAGGCTTATGCCAATCTGCTCCAAAGCCTCGGCATGAACGAAGAGGCGGGACAGTGGACGCTGAAAGCCATTGCCAAAAATCCAGAGCAGATACTCAATAATTTCTGGCAGTACGAGCAGAATTTCCGAGATTCCAAGCAGATTCCGCAGTTGATCGCCGTCTTGAAAACGATCAAGCCGCAACGATTGGCGCAACAGTTCGGCAATTTTGATCGGATTACAGACTGGCAACGAAATGCCGAAACGAAAGATGCCGCCAAAGACTTGCTGGATTACATTTGGGCAATGGAAGGTGCCAGCGACAACGAACGGCGAGAGGGACGTGCCAATTTTGTCCGTCAACTTTCCTTTAGAACAACCGATGATTCGTATTATCCGATGTTCCATGAAGTGATGTTCGAAGCGGTCAATCCGCGCGAACCGGAGCCGAATGCAGGGAATGCACGCACACCGGCAGTCGTGTATCAGTCCTCCGGGCAGAATCCCTTCTCGGTGTACGGTTGGTCGAACGACAAGGTTTATGCCGTCGGGACTTCCTTCTTCGAACTTGCCGCTAAGAAAAATGTTCTCGAAGAAACGAGAAAGGAATTCCAAAAGGCGGTCGAAGGACATGAGGCAATCGACGAAAAGCAACGAGACCGAAATCTCTATCGCACTGCCCGGCTTGCGTTGGCGATCAACGAAATCCGGCTCAAAAATGCGGAACCCGCCGTGAAACTCATCGAAACTGTCTTGAAAGAAGGAAATGCACAGGAACAGGCAATCACCCGTCGCGGCGAAGCCGGTCTGATTCTGGCGTTGGAACTCTCGACGCTGGACGATCCGGCAGCGATGGAACTTGCGATCAAGTTGTTCGAGGATGTATTGAAAGACAGTAACGATTCGTCTTCGCAACGTGTTGCCGTCGCACCGCTGAACAAACTCTACCTCAAGACCAACCGGTCGGGGCAGGGACGGACATTGGCAGTGGAAAAACTTCGGGAGTCTTTCCGGTATCTCAAACTGTGCGACAGTAATGGTCAATATCAAGCGAACAACCGGTATTACAGTTCTTACGAACTTCAGGAATTGGCACTCACGATGAGTCGTGCGTTGCTTGACTCGGGCAACGCTTTTGAACTGATGACGATTTACCGCGAAATGTACGATGGGCAATCGTGGGTCAACATACAGAAGGAACGAAACAATGCCCGGTTCCGTGATCTTGATGCGATTTCCAAGGAACTGGAAGGCAAAATCACCGCCAAGGATTTCACCGATCATTTGGAACTCTTGATACCGGGGATGTCCGGTGCGGACGTTGACCCCAATACGGCGTTGCCGATGATGCTTGGTTCCTACATTATCGCTGCCAAAGATTCGGCACCCCGCGTTCGCATTTCGTCTTCGGCAATGAATCTTCTTGAAAAGTTACAGATTGTACCCGCAATGGGAGCGACCGCCGCCGCAGACGATTCCGATGTCCATTTAACGGGAATCCGTTTGGCAGATGCGCTTGCCGTGGTTGCAAAAGATGATCCGTCCCGTTACGAATCTGTGAAAAAAGCGATTGAAGCATTAGAGCAAGCCGCCCCCGAAGACGTGAGCGTGTTGATTACTCTTGCCAGTTGCCGATTGATTGATGGCGATCACGCCGCTGCGGAGTCGTTGCTTCGCCGTTGTGTCGAATGGACAAAGAGCGACAAAGCGGTAGGGGAAAAAAACAACCAACAGATTTATCTCGGTTTTTGGAGTCTGCTCAAAGGGGTATTTGCCGATGAAGTTCTGATGGCGAAACCGGAGGTACGTGCCGATGCGGAAACGTTGTTCTTTTTTGCCGGTCACTTGACCAGTCACCTTACTGCCAATTCACCGGATGACCGGCGTGCGCAGGTGCTTGGTTTGAGTACGCCCGTGGAGTCCTTTTTGCTCGATGTAAAACGGCATGCACCGGAAGAGTATTACCAAAAGTTCCGACCCGACTTCGATGCGAAGGTTTTTGAGAAAATCCTCATGCCGGTACAGGGGCATTTGACCCGCAGTTTGGAAACGTCGCGGTATCGAATTGCCGAAGAACTTTCCGAGGGGGTGGCGATGGCACCCGGTGCCGTGATGCAGGTTTTCCGCACCGCCTTTGCGAACGGCTATCCGGCATTGGAAGGGGGGGGCGGCTTATCGCGGGAAAACTCGATGCACCTCATGTTTGTATTCGGGGAAGTTCTCGCAGCGGCAAAGAATGCCAATGTTGAACCCGGCATCGTTTACGAAGTCCTGCGGGACATTGTTCTCCCGGAGAGCGAGACGCGAAAGCCGTTCCTTGCCGAATTCGATGATCTCGGCGGTCCCAATGGCTATTTCCGCACACCGGCTGCCGATCTCGTCGATTGGGCAGTTGCGGCGGAGAAAATTGATGACTTGAAACAGCGGATTGCCTTGAAGCGGACGCATCCCGATTCGGAAATCCGGCTCGATGCAGTGGACTTGCTCTTGGCACTGAAAACAAAGGATGACAAACGGTCTGCCGAACTGATTGCGAAGTTTTTACAGGGAGTCCGCGACGATGACCCGCAGGTTGCGATGTTTGGTGCGATGGCTGCGACTCCTGCCGCCAAGCCGTTCGAGTTTGCCGAACTCACGGAACACGAACCTGTGTTGCGTGAACTGATTGATGCCCTCATCGTGAGCGACAGCGAAGATGTTAAAAATGCGCGGGGAAGACGTTATGCGTACTATATGGTGCGCAGTTTTTACGGTGCCTTCGAGAAGGGTGGTGCGACCATGCCGCAACGAATCCGATGGATTCAGCATTACCGGGGCGTTGCTCCGCTCGACAACATGGACGGCTTTCTTTTCGCAACGGAAGACCGGATTTACCAAGAAGGTCTGTCGGCAATCGACGGCGATAAACTCGGCGATGCCGTTGCGGTACTGCGATACTTTGCTTCGCATCGTGTCGATCATTTCCGCTACCGCGATTTGACGGAGTTGGTGGAAAAGTTGGAACCGAAACTTGCCGCTTTGGACGCTGCCAAAAAGGAGGAGTTGCTCGGCGATTTCGATATGACGAAAGTGGCGAAACGGGGAACGGTCAACCGAGAGAAAGGTCTTGCCGAGCGGTTGACCGCCAAGCAATTTGATCTGCCGCCGCTGCCCGATGGAACCGTCGTTTATCAAAATGATTTCGAGAAGCAAGTCGGTTCCGAATGGTCGATGAACCGCCGGGATACGATGCCGAAAATCGAAAATACGTACCTCGGTGAATTCCAAGCGGACAGAGTTCGCTTCCAACTTGCCGATTTGCCGGAACACCAGTTCGTGCGGATTCGCTTCGACCTGCTGATGCTTGCCGGTCTCGACGGTTTGGTGGGGTATCCGCGTGAATTCGGTGTCGATATTTGGGGAATGGAAATCATTGGCAAAGAGGGGGCAAGAAGCCGACCGATTGTTTCGACCTTTTCGAACTTCCATAATGACCCGAATGCACAGACGCAGAATTTTCCCGACGATTATCCGCCGGAATTCGGTGTTCAGCCGACGTGGTTCCCCGAACTTCTTTCGGACAGTCTTTGGATGTATGATGATAGTGCCAATTTTGGCAAAGGTGTGTATCACGGTCGGCACGGTGCCGTTTGGGAAAATAAGTTGGGCTATGAAAAAGACAGCGCCTATACGATTGACATGGTGGTTCCGCACACGGAGTCGGAACTGTCGCTCGAATTTTTCACGAAGTTCAGAGATGGTCCCTATGGCAATGGATACATCAATTTGGCACTCGGCGAATGCTGGGGACTCGATAACTTCCAAGTGGAAGTGCTTGCCAAACCGTTGGAACTCGATGCGGATGCGTTGAAAAAATGCTTTGATGCGTTGATCGGCAACGATGCGTCGAAAGCCGAGGCGGCACGTTGGCGGCTCGTTGCCGCCGGGAATACGTCGGTGGAGTACATTGCCGGTTGGTTCAAGGATGAGGCGAATGCGGCGAAGCGGAATGAGATTCAGAAGCCGGACAATTTCGACCGCTTCCGCATTGACCGGGTACTGCAACTGATTGCCACGCCGGAAGCGGAAACGTTGCGAGGGGAGATGTCGAAGTTTTAGCGGATATTTAACCGATACACTGCGTCCTTTGCGTAAACGTTGCTCACACTACACTCGTAACTCCGCATTGGTCGCATACAAAATATCGCCGTAACGGCGGCGCACCGGTTCGACCTGTTCCGCAAGGAATTCGTCCACCTGCTCCGGCGAACGACCGATGAATGCCGATGCTTCCAATGCCGCATTCATATCGATACCCGAAAACGCCGAATCGTTGGAAAGTCGCTCCCAAAGATCATTTTCGCCCCCTTCGTTTTTGACCACCGCAGCGGCATCTTGCGAATGTTGCCGAATCCGTTCATGCAAATCCTGACGGTCGCCACCGCGTTCCACCGCTTCCATCAGTAAATTTTCCGTCGCCATAAAGGGCAACTCTGCCCGAAGATTCTTGGTAATTACCTTCGGATAGACGACCATTTTTTGTGCGATGTTTTGATATAAAATCAGCACTGCATCCATTGCCAAAAATGCTTGCGGCAAAACCAACCGGCGATTCGCACTGTCGTCCAGCGTCCGCTCCATCCATTGCGTCGCCGCAGTCATCGGCGGACTCGTTTGCAGACTCATCACGAACCTTGCCAGCGAACACATTCGCTCGCTCCGCATCGGATTCCGCTTGTACGCCATTGCCGACGAGCCGATTTGGTGCGTTTCAAACGGCTCTTCCATTTCTTTTCGATGGGCGAGAATCCGCAGATCTGACGCAAACTTGTGCGCACTTTGAGCAATGCCGGAAAGGGCATCGAGAATCTGCGAATCCATTTTTCGAGGATACGTTTGTCCCGTAATGGCAAACGGTTTGATGCCGATTTTTTCACAGAACAGGAATTCCAGTTGCCGAACTTTTTCGTGATCGCCGCCCATCAATTTCAGGAAACTCGCTTGCGTGCCGGTGGTTCCTTTGTTGCCGAGTGTCCTCATGTTATTGAGCCGGTACTCCGTTTCTTCGAGATCGAGAATCAGATCGTAAGCCCAGAGGCACGCCCGGCGACCGACGGTTGTCGGCTGAGCAGGCTGCAAATGCGTGAAGGACAAACAAGGCAAATCGCGGTATTGCCAAGCGAACTTGCCGAGTTGGTCGATGATCGCCGCCAATCGGTTGCGGATCAAGACCAGCGATTCTTTGAGTAGCAGGGCATCGGTATTGTCGGTAACGAAGCAACTGGTTGCGCCCAAGTGGATGATTGGTCGAGCCTTCGGACAACAATCGCCGAAAGTGTGGACGTGTGCCATCACATCGTGTCGGAGTTCCTGTTCGTATTCGTTTGCCTTGTCGAAGTCGATGTCATCGAGGTGGGCATGCAATTCGTCGAGTTGGATTTGCATGATGGGCAAACCAAGTTCGGCTTCGGCTTCGGCGAGGGCGAGCCAGAGTCTTCGCCATGTGCTGAATTTCCGTTGCGGTCCCCAAAGTCGGGACATTTCCAACGAGGCGTATCGAGTGATGAGTGGGTTATCGTAAGTGAGCATGGCGTGTATTATACCGGTTTTTATGGTTCGGGGGCGTGTATGCCCCCAGCGTACAGACAACAAGCATGATCACTTTTCTGTTGTCCATCACTTCACTCCTTTGACGTTCATTTCAATGGAATAAAAGCCGGTTCGAGCCGTGATGAACAACGTCTTGAAATCTGTCCCGCCGAAGCAAACATTGG
>Ga0082212_10003387_pt1 | contig 22616 bp, 16 predicted proteins | sample TergutNt197P3_FD_71548 | JGI IMG/M metagenome (GOLD analysis project Ga0082212, IMG submission 71548) | Neocapritermes taracua P3 segment gut microbial communities from Petit-Saut dam, French Guiana - Nt197 P3 | ecosystem: Host-associated > Arthropoda: Insects > Digestive system > Gut ...
CCGAAGGACCACGTCAAACTAATTTGAAATAATTATGTAAACGGCGGAGACATAATGGTAGAATAGCCATGAGGTGATAGAGATGGATGCGATAAGCGGACTTCAAAAGATGATGAAGGAAGCGGAAAAGGGGGCGGCGCATGAAGGATACTGGTACAGCGTCAGCGAAGTATTGATAATCATGGTATGTGGTATGTTGTGCAGTTTGCAGACGATAGATGATATCCACGAATGGTCGCAGTCCGCACCGGCGCAGACATTTTTAAGAGAGCGGTTTTGGATTGAAAAGATTCCTTGTAGGGCACAGTTTTACAATATACTCGGGTGTGTGGATGCGGAAAAGTTCAACAAGTCGTTCATCAAATGGGTGCAAGGGATGCTGCATGGCAACCTATCTGGGAAGACGGTGGCAATTGACGGGAAAACCATATGTTCAACAGACAAACTGACCCAAGACGGGAGTGCGTTGCACATAGCGAGTGCTATCGTATCGGAATATGGCTTGGTCATCGGCTCACAGGAATGCGGAGGGACAACGACCGGGGAAATCACAGCATTTCGGGAACTCATAGAATTGCTGGACATATCAGGGGCGGTTGTGGTCGCGGATGCGCTGCACTGCCGCAAGAAGTCAGCGAAAGCAGTCATTGAAGCGGGTGCAGACTATTTATTCTGCGTGAAAGACAACGAACCCACGCTGATGTCTGAGATAGAACTCTACTTCGAGAAAGAAGGAGTTGAACCCTTTGCAATGACAGAGAAAAATGGGGGACGGATTGAGAAACGCACAGGATATGTTTCCCAAGATATTGACTGGCTGTATGACCGTGAGAAATGGGAAAAAATCACTTCCATCGGGGCGATTCACACCGAGTTTGAGAAAGGCGGCAAGAAATCCAGCGAATGGCATTACTATATTTCAAGTGCGCCGCTGACTGCCCAAAAACTTTTGAAACACGCTCGTTTGGAGTGGGGAGTGGAAGCAATGCACTGGTTGTTGGATGTTCATTTCGCCGAAGACAGAACCCGCGTATGGGATATGAATGTGCAGAAACTTCTCAATATTATGCGGAAAATCGCATTAAATCTTTCCAAAGAGTACAAAGCAAAAACAGAAAGCAAAATTCCAATTTCCAAAGTTTTGAAACGCAACCTTTTTGACCTCAGCAATTTCGCGGGCTTCTTAGAAGCGTTGGCGGTAAATTAGATTGACGTGTCTACCCTCTTGACCTTTGACGCAAGACCCAGGCTGTGATAAAATGTCCGTGTGGATCGGTTCTGTTTTGCGAAGCAGGTTGCAGCGAAAAATGAGAACCGACAAATTAAGCCTTGACTCTGCCGTTGGGGAAGCGTTTATACTGACGGTAACCCAACGACAAGGAGGAACCCCATGAACGAGTTAATCAAGATCAAGGAAGTATCGGGCAAATACAACGTCTCCGCGCGGACCTTGCGCTACTACGAGGATATGGGACTGCTGACCAGCACCCGCGGCGAAGACTACGCCTACAGAATGTACGACGAGGCCGCCGTCAAGCGGCTGGAGCAGATCCTGATCCTGCGTAAGCTGAATATCAGCGTCAAGGACATCAAGCGCATCTTCAACACGTCCGGTTCGGAGGTTGTGCTGGAGGTGCTGGGCAAAAAAGTCGATGATATAGACGGCGAAATCGCCCTGCTCCATGAGTTAAAGGAGATCATCATGGAGTTCATCAGCCACATCCGGCAGGCCGACTTTTCCAAGGACGCCGACGTGAAGATGCTGTACGAAAAGGCCAAGGACATAGAGGGGCAGCTTGTCAACGTGGATTACAACGGCAACCCCGGCGTTTCCAAGGCGCGCCGTCTGGTGGAAGTGACCGAAAAGCTGAGGAAAGCGCCGGAGGCGCGGATCGTCAAAATCAATCCGTTCCGGGCCTTTTCATCAGGACTAAAAACCATGGACGAATTGTTCGGGCCGTTCAACCAATGGCAGCAAGCGCACAATCACCTGGTCAAGAACCTCATTTACGGCGCCCCTGATTTTCTGTGGTTTGAGGAAGACGGGCGCGGCGAGTGGATCTGGGCGGTCGAGGACTGGGTTACGGAAGCCGACGTCGCGCCGCAGCAACTCATTACGTTTGAGGGCGGGCTGTATGCCGCCGCCATGTCGGTTGACGGCGACGACGAATCGGGCGGGTGGGTCTATGAACGGATCAGAAAATGGGTGGTGGAGGCAAGCGGTTTCGCGCTGGATGAGCGCCCGGGACACCAGGTTCTGTGCCATATGCTGAATCCGTACGACGAACTGAAAGTGGCCCTCGGATACCATCAGTTGGACATATATGTACCGATCAAAATCCGGGAGGACGCCGCAAGCCTCCACATCAACCCCTATCCGCGCTTCAAGCTGGAAAGCCCGTCCGCCAGCCGGACTGTGAACATACCGGGCGAAAACCGCGTTTATGTAACGGAAGTCGCCCAACCAAGCAGTTGGGCGGTGGCTTTTTGCGAACTGGGGCGGGACTATAGCAGCAAGCATATCACCCTCACCTTTTCCGCCGAAGTGATGCGGGTGGGGGCGGCGGGCAATTTATGCTGGAATATCAACAACAGTGATTACCCCGTGGTTGGGAACAGCATAGAAAACGCGGCGGTTGACGTTTGGCATACAATGAGCGGCACATGGACGGGAACGCTTACGGACGAATGGCCGAAACTCAGTTTGAGTTCCTGGGAAAACAACAGCGGGGATACGGTTTACTTTATTGATAAGTTCAATATTGATATGGAGTGACGTAATCTTGGAGAAACTGCTCTCAGATAAGAAATACGCGTTTATCAGCCAAAAAGACAAGGCTTTTATCGTCGCTTTTAACGGATTCATGGCGAAGGCCGGATACGCGAACAACGGCATACAGCCCTATGTTGTGTTTGGAAAATACAAAATAGAATACTTCAAACCTGGAAATAAAACAAAAAAATACATAGCCCGTATCTATTTCCGGGAGGAAGCAATCGTTTTGAGGCTGTATTTTTCAAACATTGATAAGCACCGCCGTTATATTGAACAATCTCCCGGCTTTATTAAGAAACCGTTTGTCGATGACAGCCACAGGTGCAAGCCCGGCTGTAAAGGGATGGCCGTAAACGATACGTGCCGCTACCGGAAAACATACACCTTAGACGGGGCGCCTTATGTAAAGTGCGCGGAGCAAAGTTTCATGTATTACAACATGAGCGCGGAAAACGCTTCAAAGTATGTCGAATTACTCACCCAATTTTACCCCAATACTATGTCAAAAGCAACGTATCCCGTTGAAACCGTCATACGGGCCTTATCCTATAAAGGCGTTGGTTTTGAGGTCGTCGGGCGTCCCGACGCCATATGGGCCGGCTGTGTGGGTTACGCGGAAAACAATACCGGCGAGCCGGATATCGGCGCTACGCTGAAACGCTTTCAAGCCCTCGTTGCGTCCGTACCGATAAAGGAAAAGATAAACCCCGGTTGGAGCGCCTCGCTTTCGATCAACTATGGATGCGGCGACAAGCCGAGCGGGATTATGTTCGCGAATGAATCCCGCGCCGGCAAGCAAGACGGCCGGTACGACATATTAACACAGCCGGGCGGTTTATGGCTGCGCGTATGCGTAAGCGCGGCAACGGATACCGCCTTGTTAGGCAGACAAAACTATGGGATGTTTGAATATTTCGGGATATTAAAAGATGTTGCGCGGGAAAACGGTTATTCACAAAACCCGAATGTACACATGGAGATAGAATATCACTGCCATGCGGAATACAATGCCCCTCCGCATACGGCTTTTGCATATATACCGATTGTAAAAAATTAAGTATGGCGGTTATCATAATATCTAATTTGTTATTGTGATTTTGATAACTGGGCCTCGGTCTATTTACTTTTTGACCGGACTGCTTTATAATAGACGTATATTGACGGTTTGACCGGTCTGCGGACGTGACGCCGGACTGTCTATTGTGAGGAGGAAACGCTATGTTTTGGAATGAGTCGTTAAAAATTGGCGTGGAACAAATTGACGAGCAGCACAAGACGCTGTTCTCAAAGGTAAGCCTGTTGATCGGCGCCCTGAAAGCGGGCCGGTTGGTTGACGGCTTGGATTATACCGGAGATTACCAAAGAGAAAAGATCATTTCCACCATTCTTTTTTTGAAGGAATATGCCGTTACGCATTTTGCGGATGAAGAAGCCTATCAAGTCTCTATCAATGACGCAAATCATTCACACCACAAAAAATTGCATGACAGTTTTATCGCGACCGTGTTAAAACATGAGAAAAAGATGGTTGCTTCCGATTTTTCGTATATGGATGTTTGCGAGTTCACAGGCACTTTGCTGGCCTGGCTTACCTACCATGTGTCCGATGTCGATCAGAAAATCGGCGGCGCGGCGGAAAACGCGGCGGCGGCGGACAGCTGCGCCGATATAATCCGCGATTGTTTTTGCGATGTGATAAGCGTCGAGACGGGCAGGCATAAGGATTCCATTCTCAGAGTCAAAGATCATAAGGAAACATTTGATAACTCCATCCTCTTTAAGCATTCATTTGCCCATAGAATCAAAGGGTATGTCGTCTTTGATTATTCGGTTTCATTTATCAACGAGTTGATGCGTTCGTTAATGGAAGTCCCGCCTCATGAAATCGGGAACTTTGAAAAGGCGTTTTTGCGGCAGATTTCAACGCAGATTATTGAAAGCGTTTACGAGCGTCTGGGCGTCGAAGAATATGAACTCAATGACGCGGACATTTATATTGCCAAGAAAGACGAGGCGCGGCCGGACGAACGGATCGCGTTTGATACGGGGATTGGAATCGTGGAGGTTGGCTTTACGGTCCAGTAGGAACAACCCCCGCGTTTTATTTCGCCAAAACTACCGTCTTCGTCGCGATATTCCCGCAAAACGCCCGGTCGTGTTCCACGAACAGCAGCGTCGGCTTATACGCCAAAATCAACGCCTCGATCTGCATCCGCGACAGTACGTCGATATAATTCAGCGGCTCGTCCCAGACATACAGATGCGCCTGCTGGCACAGACTTTGCGCCAGCAGGACTTTTTTCTTCTGTCCGGCACTGTAGTCCCGCATATCCTTTTCAAACTGGACCCGCGCGAAATCCAGCTTGCGCAGGATGGCCCTGAACAGCGTCCCGTCGATTTGCCGCTCCGCCGCGAACCCGTCCAAGTCTCCCGCGAGGAACGACGCGTCCTGCGGCACGTAAGAAATGACCAGCCTGCTGCCGGCCGATACCGTGCCGGTATGCGGGACGTCCTCGCCGCAGATCAGCTTCAGCAGGCTGCTTTTGCCGCACCCGTTCCCCCCGGCCAGCGCCACCCGTTCGCCCTGCGAGAGCGTGAGGCTCATGCCGGAAAATATCTCGCGCCCGCCGTAACGGACCGCTATGTTATCGAGCGATAGCATACGGTTTGCGTGATAGGTCAGCGGGTGCAGTTTCAGCGCTTCGGCACTCTCGATGTTTTTGAGCAGCTTGGATTTGTCTTCGGCGGCGTCCTGCCGCCGTTTTTCGATCGCTTTGGAACGCTTCATCATCTTGGCGGCCCTGTGGCCGATGTATCCCTTGTCGGCGCTGAGGCCCGATTTGAGCGGCTGGTTTTTGCTCTTTTCCACCTTGTCCGACCAGCGGCCCGTCCGCGCGGCCGACGCCCGCAAACGCCCTATTTCCTGGCCCAACCGCTCGTTTTCGGCCAGTTCGGAGGCGTCCTGCCGCTCTTTTTGCGCCCACCATGAGGAGAAATTGCCCCTCATGATCTCGATGTCCGCCTTGTTGATCGAGAGGATATGGTCCACGCACATATCCAAAAAGGCGCGGTCGTGCGAGACGAGGATAAACCCGGCCTTGCCGTTCAGATACCGCGCCACCGTCTCGCGGGCGGCCATGTCCAGATGATTGGTCGGCTCGTCGATCAGCAGGAAATTGTTTTCGCGCAGAAACAAGCCGGCCAGCAGCGCTTTCGTCCGCTCGCCGTTCGACAGCGTCGCAAACGGGCGGTACAGCGCGTCCGCGTCCACCGCCAGTTTGGACAGCTCCCGCTGAATCCGCCAGAGCGGCGCGTCCGGCGCGACGCCCGTCAAAATCTCCAGCGTGTCTTGGGTTGGGTCGGCCACGGGGAAGGGGAAATACGAAAAGTCCACGCCGGCCGTGATCGTCCCCCGGTATTCATACCGCCCCATCAGCAATTGCAGGAAGGTGGTCTTGCCGCGCCCGTTGCGGCCGCAAAAGCCCAGCTTCCAGTCGGTGTCGATTAAAAAAGAGGCGTCGGTGAAAATGTTGTCATAGCTGCCGTCATAGGCAAAGGTGAGACGCGAAATATTGATTTGAGACATAGAAAATCCTCCGTTAACCAATGCCATCAAAGCCCGGCTTGCCCGCCGCGCCCTGTTGGGTTCTTTCCTCGGTTAACGGATCCGCATTTTCCCGCCTCGCTTTCTGTGTTGAATGATACCACATCCGCGCCCAAACCGCAAGAGAAAAAATTACCCGTCACGGCCAACCTCACTCCCCCAGGCCCTTTGGGCCAGCCCCCTCTGGGAGGGGGCCAGAGATCGGCGGCGAACACTGGCACGTATTGAGTTTTTTGACAGTCTGACCGCGCTTTGCGCGGAAAACCTTGACAGCCAGAGTTGTTTGTGGTAAAATTGATATAATGGAAATCTATATACCAAAGGGGTTTTTGACGATGAAAAAGAAAATCCTGTCCCTTGCGTTGGCGTTTGCTATGCTGGCAGCAATTTTTCCGACTGTAGCATTCGCAGCGAATCATAGCGAGGAATTTATCCAACATATCAGAAATTCTGTAAAACTTGAAAATGCAAGCTCTTGGGCACATGACGCTATTGTAAACGCTGGACTCAAAGGTTGGTTAGGTTCTGCTGTTACGATAGATCCTAACTATTTTGAGTATCGCAACGATATAACCAGAGCCGAGTATGCAATTCTGATTCTACAATGGATCAATGTGGAAACTGGGATACGCATATATGAACATGATACAAGAAATCCAAATCTTGATTTTGAATTATCAATGGATGATGGTAGAACATCTGGAAGCACGTATGTATGGCAATTAAACGGCATAATTCAACGTTTATCCGTAGCATACATTAGCCAGACAGTGATGGAAATTCCCCCTTGGACTCCTGGATTAGAAGGCATAGAAGAACGAGTTGAATTTGAGAGACAAGTCCCGTTAAACATCTCTGAGCTGTATGAAAAACACCCAGAGATATATCTGACATGCTACAGGAGAGCAGAGGAATTTGCATCAGCTCACCGACTTGGTATCGTATCACAAGATAATCTCAACGACCCAATCACACGCGAGCAAGCTGCTACAATGATTATGCGTGCTGTGAATGTTGTCAACTTAATCAAAGCCAATGAAATCCCGTTATACGAAATCGGTCAACATTCTCAAACCTTCATCAACGCACCAACAGCCGACTTCGCAGACATGACGCAAGTGTCAAGCGAAAATGCAAACGGTGTAAACTTCGTAAGTGCTAACAATATAATGGGTGATGCTGGTGGTAACACATTTGACCCGAAAGGGCTTGTCACAGTAGAACGAGCGATTGTTTCAATCAATAATATCGGGAAAGTTGAGCCTATCGACACAGCCAGCAGTTGGGCGCGGGACGGTATTACAAACGCGATTGAAAAAGGATTCGTCCCCGAGAACATACAGGGCAGTTACCAAAACACCATAACCCGCGCCGAGTTCTGCCGTATGGCGGTCAAGTGGGTGGAGTACGCCACAGGCAAAACGATAGACGCGGTGCTGGCGGAGAACGGCAAAACCCGCGACCCGAGCGCTTTCACCGACGTGACCAACTCCGACATACTGGCAGCCGCCGCTCTGGGCATTACCAGCGGCGTGGGGAATAACCGCTTCGATCCGGGCGGGCAGTTTACCCGCCAACAGGCGGCTACGATGATACTGAACACCTGCAAGGTCATCGGCGCGGATACGGAGAATCCCCCGCCGTCGGGGTTCAGCGATATATACCTCGCCGACGGCTGGGCGCATACTGGGATCGACTTCGTGCGGGCGCACGGGATTATGAGCGGCACCGGCGACGGGTTTAACCCCAAGGGGATATACACAAGGGAGCAGAGCATCGTGACCTTTAACAATATCGTGCCGGAGGAATTGCCGCCGATCTCTGGCCCCCTCCCAGAGGGGGCTGGCCCAAAGGGCCTGGGGGAGTGAGGTTTGCCGCGAAGTCACGAACTCCCCCTGTCAGCTTCGCTGACATCCCCCTCAAGGAGGGGGACTTTTTCGACATACTGAAGGCAGGGACGTCCATCCCTGCCTTGTTTTTTCATTTATTTCGCTGTCAGCCCTTCGCCTTGATCTTCGCCTGGGCCGCGGCCAGCCTCGCGATCGGCACGCGGAACGGGGAACAGGACACATAGTCCAGCCCCGCGTTGAAGCAGAACTCCACGCTGGACGGGTCGCCGCCGTGTTCGCCGCAGATGCCCAGCTTGATGCCGGGGCGGCCCTTGCGGCCCAGGTCCACGGCCATCTTGACGAGTTGGCCCACGCCGGTCTGGTCGAGGCGGGCAAACGGGTCGTTTTCGTAGATTTTGCGTTTGTAGTAGTCTTCGAGGAAGGCTCCGGCGTCGTCGCGGGAGAAGCCGAAGGTCATCTGCGTAAGGTCGTTGGTGCCGAAACTGAAGAACTCGGCCTCCTTGGCGATTTCGTCGGCGGTCAGCGCGGCGCGGGGGATCTCGATCATGGTGCCGATCATGTATTTCAGCGCGAAGCCGGCCAGTTCCTCCTCGGCGGCCTTCTGCACGATCCCCTTGACGAACTTCATCTCATTGACGTCGCCGATCAGCGGGATCATGATCTCCGGCACGAGGTCGGTGCCGGTGGCGCGCTTGACGTTGACGGCGGCGCGGATGATGGCGCGGGCTTGCATTTCGGCGATCTCGGGGTAGGAGACGGCGAGGCGGCAGCCGCGGTGGCCCATCATCGGGTTGAACTCATGCAGGCTGTCGATGCGGTCTTTCAGCGTCTGCTCAGACAGGCCCATGTCGGCGGCGAGGGACTTTATATCTTCGGCTTTTTGCGGCAGGAACTCGTGCAGCGGCGGATCGAGCAGGCGGATGGTCACCGGGCGGGCGCCCATCGCCGTGAAAATGCCCTCGAAATCCTTCACCTGCATCGGCAGCAGTTTGTCCAGAGCCTTGCGGCGCTCTTCCTCGGAGGCCGAAAGGATCATCTCGCGCATCGGGCCGATCCGGTCATGCTCGAAGAACATATGCTCGGTGCGGGTCAGGCCGATGCCCTCCGCCCCGAACGAGATGGCTTGCCGGGCGTCCTGCGGGGTGTCGGCGTTGGTGCGCACCTTGAGGGTGCGGACTTCGTCGGCCCAGCCCATAAAGGTGTTGAAGTTGCCGGTGATCTCGGCTTCGACGGTGGGGATGGCGCCGATGTAGACGTTCCCGGTCGTGCCGTCGATGCTCATAAAGTCCCCGGCGTTGACGCGGGTCTGGCCGATCATCAGGTAGCCGCCGTCCTCATGGATGACGCATTCGCCGCAGCCCGCCACGCAGCAGGTCCCCATGCCGCGCGCCACGACGGCCGCGTGGCTTGTCATGCCGCCGCGCGCCGTAAGGATCCCCTGGGCCGCGATCATCCCCTCGATGTCCTCCGGCGACGTCTCCTTGCGGACCAGCAGCACCGGGCCGTTCTTGGCTTCGTTTTTCGCCGCGTCGGCGGTGAAGCAGACCCTGCCGCAGGCCGCGCCGGGCGACGCCGGGAGCGCTTTCGCGGCCGGAACGGCCTCTTTGAGCGCCTTCGGCTCGAATGTGGGGTGGAGCAGCGCGTCGAGCTGCTTGGGATCGACCTTCAGCAGCGCGTCCTCCTTGCTCCATACGCCCTCGCCCACCATGTCGATGGCGATCTGCAGCGCCGCCTGGGCGGTGCGTTTCCCGTTGCGCGTCTGGAGCATATAGAGTTTGCCGCGCTCGATGGTGAACTCCATGTCCTGCATATCTTTATAGTGTTTTTCCAGTTTGGCGACGATCGAGGTAAACTGTTCGTAGACCTCCGGCATGACGTCCCGCAGCTGGTCGATGGTCTGCGGGGTGCGGATGCCGGCCACCACGTCCTCGCCCTGCGCGTTCATCAAAAACTCGCCGTAGAGTTTGGGTTCGCCGGTGGAGGGGTTGCGGGAGAACGCCACGCCGGTGCCGGAGTCGTCGCCCATGTTGCCGAAGACCATCGACTGCACGTTGACGGCGGTCCCCCAGCTGGACGGGATGTCGTTTTCCCGGCGGTAGACGATGGCGCGGTTGTTGTTCCACGAACGGAAGACGGCGGCGACCGACGCCATCAGCTGGTCCCGCGGCTCCTGCGGGAAGTCGGCCCCTTTGCTCTCTTTATAAAACGCCTTGAACCCCGCGACAAGTTCTTTCATATCGTCGGTGTTCAGTTCGGTATCCAGCTTGACGCCCCGGGCTTCCTTCATCTTGTCGATGATGACCTCGAACGCGTGCCGCGGCAGTTCCATCACCACGTCGGAGAACATCATGATGAAACGGCGGTAGGAGTCGTAGACAAACCTCGGGTTGCCGGTCAGCTTGCACAGCCCCTCGGCGACGGCGTCGTTCATGCCGAGGTTTAGGATGGTGTCCATCATGCCGGGCATCGAGGCGCGGGAACCGGAGCGGACCGATACCAGCAGCGGGCCGCCGGCGCCGCCGAAAGTCTTGCCGGACTCCTGCTCCAGCCATGAAAGGTATTCCATCACCTGATCGCGGACGTCGGGCGCGACAAACTCGCCGTCCTGATAATACCGCTCGCAGGCTTCGGTCGTGACGGTAAAGCCTTGCGGCACAGGCAGGCCGAGGTTGACCATTTCGGCAAGGTTGGCGCCCTTGCCGCCCAGCAGCTCCCGCATCGAACCGGAGCCTTCGGAGAACTTATAGACGTATTTCACAGATCATTTTCCTCCTCCGTAAATTTGATATTTAGTATATCATTCCATTTCCTCCGGTGTCAATCAATTCTTTATTTTTACGGCGGCGCGGGCCGCGCCGGGGGAATTTGTGGCGGCGGTCCGGCAAAAAACCCTTGTCCCGGGCGCCGAAGTGTGCTATACTGGGAGCAGAAGAAAAAGATGGGTAAGGGGACAGAGAGAGATGAGCGCCGGATTGACGGAACGGATACGGGAAGAACTCAGCCGGGGAATGCCCCGCGCCGCGGTTTCGGCGTGGTTTTCCGACGCCGTGGCCGTGTCCGCCGAGGATCAGGTGCTGACGCTCTGCTCCCCCACCGACTATAAGCGCGGCATCATCGAGGCGCGGTATATGCCGCAGCTTGCCGACGCCCTGCTGGCCATCTTCGGCGTTCCCTATGAGATACGGCTGGTGGCCGAACCGCCGCCCCCGCCGCCCGCCGAGCCGGAAGGGGGAAAAGAGGCGGTCCGTGACCGCCCCGAATTTGTCTTTGAGCGTTTTATCGTGGGCGAGAGCAACAAATTCGCCTATTCGGCGGCGCAGGCCGTCGCCGATTCGCCGGGGACGGCGTATAACCCGCTCTTCCTCTACGGCGGGTCGGGCCTGGGCAAGACGCATCTCCTTTACGCCATCCTCAACAAGATCCGCCGGGAACGCCCGCGCTTCAGCATCCGTATCCTTTCGGCGGAACAGTTCACCAACGACCTTGTGGCGGCGCTGCAATCCAAGCAGACCGCCGGATTCCGCGAACACTACCGCAGCGCCGACCTTCTGCTGGTAGACGACATCCAGTTTATCGCGGGGCGCGATTTCTCGCAGGAGGAGTTTTTCCACACCTTCAATACCCTCTATGACGAGGGCAAACAGATCGTCCTGACCTCCGACCGGCGGCCGCGCGACCTCCAAAAATTTGAGGAACGCCTGCTGACGCGGTTTGAGTGGGGGCTGACCGTGGACGTCAACCCGCCCGATTTCGAAACGCGGATGGCGATCGTGCAGAGCAAGGCCCAGCGCCTGGGGATCCCGCTGCCGGCCGAGGTGGCCGAACACATTGCCCAGGCGATCACCAGCAACGTCCGCCAACTTGAGGGCGCGGTCAAGAAACTGATGGCTTCGCGCGACCTGATGTCCTCCTCCCTCGACCTGATCTCGGCGCAGAACGTCGTCGCCGACATGATCCGGGAAAGCCCCGGCCTGAACCCCACGCCGCAGCTGATTTTGAACGAGGTCTGCTCCTTTTACCGGCTCGACGAGAAGCAGGTCACCGGCAAGGGCCGTCAGGCCGAACTGGTGACGGCGCGGCAGACCGCCATGTATCTCGTCCGCGATATGACCAGTTACTCGCTGGAGCAGATCGGCGACAAATTCTTTTTCCGCGACCACTCCACCGTCGTCCACTCCGTCCAGAGGGTGGAGGAACGGCGCAAAGAGGATCCCGCGTATGATAACGACGTCAAAACGATCATCGAGAACATAAGGGGTGTATAACCATGCTCATGCACTGCGTATGCCGGCAAGACCTTTTGAATACGGCGCTGGGACACGCGGCGCGGGCGGTTTCGTCCCGCGCCGTGGGCGAGATGCTCAAAGGGCTGCTGCTGGAATGCAGGGACGATATGCTGACCGTCACCGGCAACGACCTTGAAATGGGGATCGTCGCCGTCGTCCCGGCCGACGTGAAAACGGAGGGCGCGGTGGTGCTGGACGCGCGGATGATCTGCGAGATGGTGCGCCGCGCGCCCGGCGAAGAGGTCGAAATCTCGGTTAACGAACGTTATATAGCCCATGTTGCGTGCGGCGCGAGCGTTTTCGACGTGACGGCGCTGCCGGCGGAGAATTATCCCGTCCTGCCCGAGGTGTCGGGGCTGCGTTCCCTGACGCTGCCGCAGGCCACGCTGAAACGGCTGCTCGGCATGACGCTTTTCTCCGTCTCCGACGCGGAGACGAAGCACATCCACACCGGGGCGCTTTTCGACGCGGAGCCTGACAAACTCACCCTTGTGGCGCTGGACGGGCATCGTCTGGCGATGAGTCATGTCCCGCGGGAGGGCGGCGAAGAGCCGTTTTCAGCCGTCCTGCCCGCCGTCAGCCTGCGCGAACTGGAACGGATGCTGGAGAGTGACGAGGAAGCCGCCGTCACCCTGCACATCGGCGCGAGGCACGTGCTGATCGACCTCACCGGACTGACGCTGATTACCCGCGTCATGGAGGGGGAGTTCTTCAAATATAAAACAGGCGTCCCGAAAAACAGCAGCTTTACGGCGTCGCTGGAAATCAAGCCGCTGATCCAGGCGCTGGAACGGGTGGGCCTGCTTATCACCGAAAAACTCAAGAACCCGGTGCGGCTTGTTTTTGCGGACGGAAAGCTGACGGCCGGCTGCCAGACGGCCTTGGGCCGCGCTCAGGACGACATTCCCTGTGAATGCGCCGACGAACTGGAGATCGGGTTCAACCACCGCTACCTGCTCGACGCGCTGCGGCACATGGAAGGCGAACGCTTCCGCTTCGAAACGTCCGGCCCTATCTCCCCCTGCCTGATGCTGCCGGAATCGGATGAGGATACCTTGTTTATGGTGCTGCCGGTGAGGTTGAGCGCCAACCCATGACCCTTCTGTCCATATCCGTCAGGGATTTTCGCGGGTATGCCGACGCCTCTTTTACCTTTTGCGAGGGCGTCAATGTCATATCGGGGCCTAACGGCGCCGGCAAGACCAATTTGCTGGAAGCCGTTTACTATCTGGCGACGAGCAAGAGCGCCCGCGCGGCGCGGGACGCCGACCTGATCCGGTTTGACCGTCCCGGCGCGGAGATCGGCGCGGCCTTTGTCTCCGGCGGCCGGGAACAGACGCTGTCTGTGCGGATCAAGCGCGGCGCGCGGCGGACGTTCTCGCTGAACGGCGCTTCCCTGACGTCGCCGCGGGAATTGATGGGCGTTCTCCCGGCGGTCTTCTTTGACCCCGGTGACCTGTCGTTGCTGCAAGGAGGGGCCGCCCAGCGCCGGACGTATGCCGACGGGGCGCTGTGCCAGCAGAAGCCGCGCTACCTTGAGACCTTGCGCCGCTACCGCAAGCTGCACGAGTCGAAGACCAGGCTGCTGACGCTTGCGGCCGGACAGCCCGCCTATCTGGGGATGCTGACCGAATACAACCGGGGCCTGGCCGACGCCGGGGCGGTCCTCGCTTTCTACCGCAAGAGGTTCACGGAAGAACTGGCCCCGCTGGCGGGCGCGCATCACGCGGCCATTTCGGGGGAACGCGAAACGCTGGCGCTCCGTTACCGGACGACTGTCTCCGACGCGGAGGAGACGTTTGTGAAAATGGAAGAGCGGCGCGAAGCGGAACTCGCGCGGCGGCAATGCCTGGTGGGCGCGCACCGGGACGACATAGAGGCGTTTTTGGACGGGCGGCCGCTGAAAGGGACCGGCTCGCAAGGGCAGACCCGCACCGCCGCCGTGGCGATGAAGCTGGCCGTGCGCGACGTGTTGGCCGGGACGCTCGGGGAGCCGCCGCTGCTGCTGCTGGACGACGTGTTGAGCGAGCTGGACGAGGCGCGGCAGAGGTATGTGCTGGATCACATCGGAAACGGGCAGACGTTTATCACCTGCTGCGAACCGGGTAAAATCACTGTGACAGGCAAAAACATTGCTTTGTAGGGGGCTGGGAGCGTGTATTTGCATATCGGCGGCGATACCGCCCTCCGGGCGGATGAGATCGTCGGGCTGTTTGACCTCGACGGCTGTTCCCGGGGACAGGATACGCGCCGCTTTTTGCGAAACCGGGAGAAGGACGGGCGGCTGCCGCGGACGGCGGAAGGGGTTTTGCCCCGCAGCTTTGCCGTAAAAGCGGACGGCACCGTGTATCTGTCGCCGGTCACGACGGCGACCTTGCATAAGAGACTTTTGGAAACGGAGACGGAAGGATGGACCAGAGTAACCAATTAAACTACGGCGCGCAGGACATTCAGGTGCTGGAGGGGCTGGAAGCGGTACGCAAGCGCCCCGGCATGTATATTGGCACGACGTCAAGCCAGGGGCTGCACCATTTGGTCTACGAGATCGTGGACAACTCGATCGACGAGGCGCTGGCGGGGCGGTGTACCCATATCGAGGTGACGGTCAATCCCGACAACAGCGTCACGGTGGCCGACGACGGACACGGCATCCCCTGCGGGATGCACGCCTCCGGCCGCGCCGCGGTCGAACTGGTATTCACCACCCTGCACGCGGGCGGCAAATTCGGCGGCTCGGGCTATAAGGTATCGGGCGGCCTGCACGGCGTCGGCGCTTCCGTTGTCAACGCGCTGTCCGAGCGGCTTGAGGCCGTCATCTATAACGAGGGGTACGAATACCGCATCGCTTTCTCGCGCGGCGACATAGTTGAGGAACTGCGCCAGGCGGGGCCGACGGAGAAACACGGCACCGTGGTCACCTTCCAGCCCGACCCGCAGGTGTTTGAGGAGTTGGATTTTGACTATGTGGTGCTGGAGTCGCGGATGCGCCAGCAGGCGTTTCTCAACGCGGGGCTGAAGATCACGCTGAGCGATCTGCGTCCCGACCCGGCTCTCCGGAAGCAGTTCCATTACGAGGGCGGCATCCGTTCCTTTGTGGAACATGTCAACCGCAACAAGACGCCCCTGCACGGCGAGGTCATCTACTTTGCCGGGGAGAAGGACGCCGCTTCGCTGGAAGTGGCGATGCAGTACAACGAGTCGTACAACGAGGTGCTGCTTTCCTTTGCCAACAACATCGCCACAACCGAAGGCGGTATGCACGAGACCGGCTTCAAGACGGCGCTTACCCGTGTCATCAACGACTACGGGCACAAGAAGAACTATCTCAAAGACGATGAAAAGCTGGCGGGGGAAGACGTGCGGGAGGGCCTGACCGCCATCGTCTCGGTCAAGCTGACCGAGGCGCAGTTTGAGGGGCAGACGAAAACCAAACTGGGCAACAGCGAGATCCGGACAATGGTGGATAACCTGCTGGGGCAAAAGCTCGCCGACTTTTTGGAGGAAAACCCGGCGACCGGAAAGATCATCCTCGAAAAATCGGTGCTGGCCGCCCGCGCCCGCGACGCCGCCCGCCGCGCCCGGGAACTGACCCGCCGGAAGACGGCGCTGGACAGCGCCGCGCTGCCGGGCAAGCTGGCCGACTGCCATGAGTCCGACCCCAATCTGACCGAGTTGTTCATCGTCGAGGGCGACAGCGCCGGAGGCAGCGCCAAAGGCGGGCGCGATTCACGCTACCAAGCCATCCTGCCGCTGTGGGGCAAGATGCTCAACGTCGAAAAGGCGCGGCTGGATAAAGTATACGGCAACGAGAAGCTGATGCCGCTGGTCACCGCCATCGGCGCGGGGATCGGCGAGGAGTTGTCGCTGGAGAAGCTGCGGTATAACAAGATCATCCTGATGGCCGACGCCGACGTGGACGGCAGCCATATCCGGACATTGCTGCTGACCTTCCTGTTCCGGTTTTTGCGCCCGCTGATCGACGAGGGACACGTCTATATCGCCCAGCCGCCGCTGTATAAAATGGCGCGGGGGAAACAGGTGCGGTACGCCTACACCGACGCCGAACGCGACCGGACGCTGGACGAAATGTCGGGCGGCGACCCCGCCGCGCGGAGCCGGATAGACGTATCGCGCAACAAGGGCCTTGGCGAGATGGACGCGGAGGAGCTGTGGGAGACGACGATGCACCCTGAAAAGAGGACGCTGCTGCGGGTGACGATCGAGGACGCCGTCGCCGCCGACGAAATCTTCACCATTTTGATGGGCGATAAGGTGGAGCCGAGGCGCGAATTTATCGAAACGTACGCCAAAAGCGCCGTGAATTTGGACGTGTAGGGGCGCGCATTGCGCGTCCGCGGGATACGGACGGCCAATGGCCGCCCCTACATCACATAAAGGAGAACCCACATGAGTCAGCAGAACGAACACGAACTGGTCAGCTTTGAAAACCAGAAATTACTGCCGGTGGAACTGGAAAGCGAGATGCGCAAATCGTTCATCGAGTACTCGATGAGCGTTATCACCTCGCGGGCGCTGCCCGACGTGCGGGACGGGCTGAAGCCCGTCCACAGGCGTATCCTGTATACCATGTACGAGGAAAACCTGACGCCGGACAAACCGTTCCGCAAGTCGGCCACCGCCGTTGGCGACGTGATGGGGCGTTATCACCCGCACGGCGACCTGGCGATCTACGACGCGCTGGTGCGGATGGGCCAGCCTTTCTCGCTGCGCCATATGCTGATCGACGGCCACGGCAACTTCGGCAGCGTGGACGACGACCCGCCGGCCGCCATGCGCTATACCGAAGCGAGGCTGTCGAGGATCGCGATGGAGATGATGGCCGACATCGACAAAGAGACGGTTGATTTCAAGCCCAACTACGATAACTTCCGCAAAGAGCCGTCCGTCCTGCCCTCCCGCCTCCCCAACCTGCTTGTCAACGGTTCGGCGGGGATCGCCGTCGGCATGGCCACCAACATCCCGCCGCACAACCTCCGGGAAGTGACCGGCGCGATCCTGCGCGTCCTCGACGATCCCGACGCGGGGCTGGACGAGATGATGGAACACCTGCACGGCCCCGACTTCCCCACCGCCGGACAGATCTTCGGCCGCGCGGGGATCCGCGCCGCGTACGCGACCGGAAGAGGGCGTATCCGTGTGCGGGCGCGGGCGGACATCGAAGATTACAAGGGCAAGACGCGGATCGTTGTCAACGAACTGCCCTATCAGGTCAACAAGGCCCGCCTGGTGGAACATATCGGCCAACTGGTCAGGGACAAACTCATCGAGGGGATCGCGGCCCTGCGCGACGAATCGGGGCGGGGCGGCATGAAGATCGTCCTCGACCTCAAGCGCGACGCCAACGCGCAGGTGACGCTGAACAAGCTGTACGCGCAGACCAATATGCAGATCACGTTCGCCATCAACATGATCGCCCTTGTGGACGGGCAGCCGATGACGCTGGGTTTGAAACCGATCCTTGAACACTACATCGCCCACCAGAAGGAGGTCATACGCCGCCGCACCGAATACGATCTGCGCAAAGCGCGGGAGCGTATGCACATTTTGGAGGGGCTGAAAATCGCCGTTGACCACATAGACGAGGTCATCCGGATCATCCGCTCCAGTTACAACGACGCGAAAGCCCGCCTGACGGAGCGGTTTGACCTGACCGACATTCAGGGGCAGGCCATCGTCGATATGCGCCTCGGGCGTTTGCAGGGGCTGGAGATCGAAAAGTTACAGGGCGAGATCGACGATCTGGCGGCCAAGATCACCGACTATTTGGACATCCTCGCCAGCGAGGAACGGGTCAAAAATATCCTGCGCGACGAACTCTCCGCCCTGACCGAAAAGTTTGGGGACAAGCGCCGCACCGAGATCATCGAAAACGACGACGAGATCGACCTTGAAGACTTGATCGAGCGGGAGGACTGCGTCTACACGCTGACCCACTTCGGCTATGTCAAGCGCGCGCCGAAGACGACGTACCGCACGCAGCGGCGCGGAGGCAAGGGCGTGACGGCCCAGACGGTGCGCGAGGAGGACTACATCGAGGAGTTGTTTATCGCGTCCACCCACGACGATTTGTATTTCTTTACCTCCAAAGGCCGCCTCTTTAAGAAGCGCGGCTACACCGTCCCCGAGGCGGGGCGCAGCGCGAAGGGGATGAACCTAGTCAACCTGCTGCCGCTGGAACAGGGGGAAAAGGTGTCCAACGTCATCCCGGTGCGCGACGACGAGGAGGTGGGATACCTCTTCATGGCGACCAAAAACGGCGTCGTCAAGCGTACCAGCATGGACAAATTCGCCTCGGCGGGCCGCAAGGCCGGCCTGATCGCGCTGACGATCGAGGATGGCGACGAGTTGATCGCGGTCCGCAAGACCGACGGGAAACAGGATATGTTGCTGGCGACCCGCGAGGGACAGGTCATCTGCTTTGCCGAGGACGAGGTGCGCGACATGGGCCGCTCGGCCCGGGGCGTGACCGGCGTCCGGATGTCGGCCGGCGACTATGTCATCGGCGCGGGGCGGGCCAGACAGGGCGCGGCGCTGCTGACCGTCACCGAGAACGGCTACGGCAAGCGGACGGAGATAGACGAGTACAAACGCGGCGGGGAAGTGCAGCACCGCGGCGGCAAGGGGCTGCGCAATCAGACCCTGAACGATAAGACGGGCAAGGTGGCCGGCATCCGCGTCGTGGACGAGGACGACGACATCCTGCTGATTTCCGACGACGGCACCATCATCCGGATGGCGGCGTCCGACATCAACCTCTACTCCCGCACGGCGCAGGGCGTCATCCTGATGCGCACCGGCGAAAACGCCCGCGTCATAGCGCTGGCCCGGACGTTCAAAGAGGAGGAAGACGAGGAGCCGGATAGCGGCGAACCGCTGACAACGGACAACGATGGGGAAACGCCCGAATGAAAACCGTTTCCCTTTACACCGACGGCGCTTGCAGCGGCAATCCAGGGCCGGGGGGCTGGGGCTGTATCCTCCGCTACGGGGAACGCGAGAAAGAGTTTTCCGGCGGGGAGGGGCATACCACCAACAACCGGATGGAACTGACGGCGGTCATCGCGGGGCTTGAGGCGCTGACCGAGCCGTGTATAGTGGACCTGTATTCCGACTCAAAATATGTCACAGACGCGCTGGTAAAGGGCTGGGCGGTAAGCTGGCAAAAGCGCGGCTGGGTTAAAAGCGACAAGCAGCCCGCGCTGAACCCCGACCTCTGGGAACGCCTGCTGGCGCTGTGCGGCAAGCACAGGGTCAGCCCGCATTGGGTAAAGGGCCATGCCGATAACGAATACAACAACCGCTGCGACGCGCTGGCGGTCGCGGCGACCTGCAGGGGCGGGTTGTGTCCGCCCGCGGATCATACAGGCCATACGGGCGAACACAGTTCGCCCCTACCCCCTACGAAATGAGGTGACTTATGTTCGTTTACTGTGATAACGCGGCGACGGCGCCGATCTGCAAACCCGCGCTCGACGCCATGCTGCCGTGGCTGGAAACAGGCTACGGCAACGCGTCGGGCATCTATAAGCTGGCGCGGGACGCCAAAAAAGCCCTTGAAGACGCCCGCCGCCTGGCGGCGTCCTGCCTGGGCGTCCCGCCGGAGGAGCTGTACTTTACTTCCGGCGGCACCGAGTCGGACAACTGGGCGCTGAAGGGCGCGTGTGAAGCGGGCGGGCATATCGTTATCTCGGCTGTCGAACACCACGCCGTGCTGCATACGGCAGAGTATCTGAAAAAGAAAGGCCATACGCTGACCGTCGTACCCGTTGACGGGGACGGGCTGGTCAATCCCGGGGCGCTGGAAAAAGCGCTGCGCCCCGATACGGCGGCCGTATCGGTCATCTATGCCAACAACGAGATCGGCACGGTGCAGCCTGTGGCGGAACTGGCGCGGACGGTCAAGGCGGCGGGCAAAAAGATCCTCTTCCACACCGACGCCGTGCAGGCCGCCGGACATATCCCGGTGGACGTCACGCCGGATGTTGACATGCTTTCCCTCTCGGCGCACAAGTTCGGCGGTCCCAAGGGGATCGGCGCGCTGTATATCCAAAAGGGCGTAAAACTCCCCCCGCTGCTGCACGGCGGCGGGCATGAGCGGGGGAAGCGCTCGACGACGGAGAATGTGGCGGGGGCCGCGGGCCTTGCCGCCGCGCTGGCGTATATGACGCGAAACCGCGAAGCGTTTGCCTCTAAATCGGCCGCGCTGCGCGACAGGCTGATGGCCGGGATACTGTCTGAAATCCCTCACAGCCGCCTGACCGGGAGCCGCGAGCACAGGCTTCCGGGCAACGCGTCGTTCGTCTTTCCCGCCGTGGAGGGGGAAAGCCTCGTGTTGCAGCTGGATATGATGGGCGTCGCCGCGTCAAGCGGCTCGGCCTGTTCGTCGGCGGCGCTGGACCCGTCGCACGTGCTGCTGGCGATAGGGCTGCCGCACGAGACGGCGCACGGGAGCCTGCGGCTGACGGTCAGCCATGAAAACACGGAGGAAGAGATGGACTATGTCGTCGCTTCGGTAAAAACGGCGGTGGAACGCTGCCGGACTATGAGTCCCCTGTGGGACGCGAACAAAGGAGAGCCGCTGCATGTACACTGAACGGGTCATGGATCACTTTAACTGCCCGCGCAATATGGGCGAGGCGGAGTCGTACAACGCCGAGGGGACGGTGGGCAACGCCAAATGCGGCGACATCATGCGGATGACGATGCGGATTGAGAACGGCGTCATCGAGGACGTCAAGTTCAAGACGTTCGGCTGCGGCGCCGCGATCGCCACCTCCAGCATCGCCACCGAGATGGTCAAGGGCAAGACGGTGGAGGAAGCGCTGGCGCTGACCAACAAAGCCGTCGTGGAGGCGCTGGAAGGGCTGCCGCCGCAGAAGATCCACTGCTCGGTGCTGGCCGAGGAGGCCGTCAAGGCGGCCATTGAGGATTATCACAAAAAAACGGAACGCCCCCACAACACGTAAATGCCGTGGAAACGCCCCGGATGGTCGAGGTGACAGGATTTGAACCTGCGGCCTCTGCGTCCCGAACGCAGCGCTCTACCAAGCTGAGCCACACCTCGTCCGCGATGTATTATACACGATACGCGGCCCTATGTCAAGAAGGATTTCCGGCGCAGGCAGGGCTTGACATTTTCACCATATTATGTTACATTCGGAAGAGTTGTTCTGTTCGAAATTTGCCGCGCACTATGGAGGTGGCGCCGATGCTCCGCCGCTTTCGGGGAGGGATCCACCCCCCGGATATGAAAGACGCGACCCGTCATAAGCCCGTGGAGGCGCTTGAGCCGCCCGCGCGGGTCATTTTGCCCGTGTCGATGCACGTCGGCGCGCCCTGCGAACCGGTGGTAAGGCCCGATCAGGAGGTCTTTATGGGCCAGCTGATCGCCGACAGCAACGCCCCTATGTCCGCGCCGATCCATTCCCCTGTCTCGGGCAGGGTGCTGGCGATAGACCTGTACCCGCACCCCAACGGCTCGCGGGTCTTGAGCGTCGTTATCGAAAACGACGGGCGGGACATGCCGCACGAGTCGGTACACCCCAGAGGCTCGGTGGAGTCGCTTACGCCCGACCAGCTGCTCCGCGTCGTCCGCGACGCCGGCATCGTGGGGATGGGCGGCGGCGCGTTCCCCACCCATGCCAAGATCGCGTCGGCCCGCGGCCGATGCGATACCGTCATCATCAACGCCGCCGAGTGCGAGCCTTACATAACCGCCGATCACCGCCTGATGCTGGAAGCCCCCGAGGAGGTTATCGGCGGCCTGCGCGTCCTGATGAAACTGCTGGAACCGAAACGGGCCGTGATCGCCATGGAGTCCAACAAGCGCGACGCTTTGGACGCCCTGCGCCGCACGCTGCCGGGCAAGACCAGCATTGAGCTTATGGCGCTGCGCACACGTTACCCGCAAGGCTCGGAGAAGCAGATTGTCAAGTCTGTGACCGGCCGTGAGACGCCGCCCGGCAAACTGCCCGCCGACGTCAAATGCGCCGTCTTCAACGCCGGTACGGCGGCGGGGCGGGCCCGCGCCCTCCCCGCCGGCCCGCCCCCCCCCCCCCGCGCCGGCGCCCCTTCTGGCC